>ENA-UALK01000098-UALK01000098.1-human-gut-metagenome-genome-assembly--contig:-NODE-98-length-40231-cov-8.524915_pt1 | contig 40231 bp, 40 predicted proteins | sample MGYA00243703_ERZ654476 | MGnify/ENA primary metagenome ERZ654476 (study PRJEB26926, sample SAMN06164821) | human gut metagenome | biome: ENVO:00009003; feature: ENVO:2100002; material: ENVO:00002003...
GGTGTGATCTCCTCCAGAGTTGATGTGCTCGGCTTAAACTCGCCTCTCGCCTTGCCCACCACACACATATTTGTCTCGTTTGAAAATCCGACAGCGCTGTAGCTTGTACCTATTGTATCTGTGATCTCGTACAGCTCAAGTCCCGTCTCCTCCATGAGTTCACGCTTTGCGCTGACCTCTGGTGTCTCTCCCGGATCTATCAGTCCTGCAGGGAAATTGTATACCCACTCGCCAGGAGCCAGTCTGTATTCTCTGTCTATCAGGATCTTCTCATCATTCTCATCTGTAGCTATGATGACAACTGCATCCGCAGCCTTGCCGTGAAGTCCCTCAAAATCTGTGATATCGCCATTTCTGCTTATCATCTCATAATTTTTCAGTATGCCATCTACGGTCTCATACTTCACATCATACCTTGTGATGAACTTGCCCTGTTCCTTCTTCTCAATTCCTACAAACTTCATATTTTTCTCCACTAATTCCGTTCACTAATTCGCAGATTTGATTTCTGTCAGAAACTATTATTTGCAAAGCTCTGCAACAACCTGATTGATAACCTTGCCGTCAGCCTTGCCCTTCAGCTCGCCCATAACAGCCTTCATGATCTGACCCTTATTTTTCGTTGCGATCACATCTGCAAATTTTTCTTCCAGATATGCTTTTACCTCTGCTGCATCCATCTGTTTTGGTGCATATTTGGCAATTACATCATATCTTGCCTGGTATTCAGCCTTCAGATCCTCACGGCTTTCCGGACAGGTATCCAACTGTTCTTTTACAGTTTTCAACTCCTTCAAAATAACTCTGTCCACCAGATCACTCTTAATCTCATCACGGCATCCCTCATCAATCGCTACCTTCTTTACCGCAGAGATCAGAGAGGAGACTGCTTCTTTTGTTACTTTATCTTTGGCTTTCATAGCTGCAACCATATCTTTTCTTAATACTTCTAATTCCATTTTATATTCCTCCTCGTTTTTTCTAGTGATTCCATATCGTTCTACTGCTGCACAGTCAAATGCGCCTGCATTCCTGATATTTTTCACTCAAATCATAATTCTATTCATCAGCATACCACGATTTATCTGAAAATCCAATGCTAATTGGCATAAAAATTAATTTTTTAGTCCCCGCTTCATCGTGTTCTCCAGTTCCTCCATTTGTCCCAGGATCAGTTTCTGTCTGTCATCAAACAGTAGTCCCTTGTTGTGACGGTAATACTGGTCAGAACCATTTTCCCGGATAAACCAGATACTGTAAAAGTTTGCATTCAGTTCCGTAATAAATGCTACCATTTCCTGGCTGTCACCAAAGGCTGCTTCCATAAAATCAAAAACATTCTGAAGCGTCTGAGAGATATATTCTGTCTGAGTTTCCAGACTGTCAGCCTCCGTTGCAAAAGCTGTTTTTGCCCGCTCATAGGTATCTTTTTCTGAAATTTCAACAGCTTTATTATTCTCTGTTTTATCTTCAGAACCAGTTTCTCCCCTCAGTTCTATCCATAATTTCTCAAGAAAATCCACTGTACGGATAAATACTTTTTCTTCATTTTTAGTGAGAAGCTCAGATTTTTTTGCAGTCTGAAAATCATTTTCTGCCTTTTTATAAATGGATTCCAGCGTCATTTCCGGAAGGTTATCTCTGTATTCTGTCATGTAACCATAGAGCTTTGTCACATAGGCATCCATAAAATAACAGTCTGCAAATAACTGGCTGAGCTTTCCGTTCAGCAGACCAACAATACTCAGATGCTCATCCAGTGAAGCATTGCGGATCTTACCCAGAGTGATGGGTGTCCATTTACCCTGAAGCAGATCCTCCACTGCATAATCTGTCTTATACTTATTGTAAAGTGCCAGATACGAAGCAAAATCCTTGGCAACCATGGGATGCTGGATATACTGATATACCACCTCTCTGTCCACTTCTTTGTCCAGTATTTCATATACCTGTATCAGCCTGGAAAGATCTTCCCAGCCTCTGGCAGTGGCAAAAATCCGTCCGTCTACTGTGTTCTCCATTCTGTAGAAATTCTTTCTGCGAAGCTCCAGATAAGAGATCACAGCAGGGTGGATCCCCTGCTCATAGGCATATTCTTTCCATACTTCAAAGTCCGGCTGCACATCAATCCTCTTGATCCTGTCAAGAGTTACCACATCAAATTCACGAACAGATTTATTGTATTCCGGCGGGTTTCCTGCTGTCACGATCACCCATCCCTCCGGTACTTTCTGATTGCCAAAGGTCTTTCCCTGAAGAAACTGCAGCATCATAGGCGCCAAGGTCTCTGATACGCAGTTAATCTCATCAATAAAAAGAATTCCTTCTCTGAGACCTGTTTTTTCCATCTTTTCATAGACAGAGGCAATAATCTCACTCATAGTATATTCTGTGACAGAAAAAGTCTCCTGACCAAAGGTTTTCTCTTTGATAAACGGCAGTCCTACTGCACTCTGACGGGTGTGATGGGTGATAGTATAAGATACCAGACCTACCTTACATTCCCTGGCGATCTGTTCCATAATCTGCGTCTTTCCAATACCCGGTGCCCCCATAAGGAGTATTGGTCTCTGGCGTATGGCCGGGATCAGATATTCTCCAAATTCATCCTTCGCAAGGTATGCTTCTATTGAGTCCTTTATCTCCTGTTTCGCTCGCTTTATATCCATAATGTAAATCCTTTCCTGCTGAACACTTCTTACTTTTACTCAGTTTTCTCATTTCCTTGATATCCACGAATTGCTCCGCGATTTGCAGCTCTCGCAATTATAATTTTCTCTCTTCATTACCTGTCTGGCTTCTCAAAATCATCCTCATCCAAAATCAGTTTCATGGCCCATACCGGTACATCCACATCTCTGTAATTATCCTGCATAAACACAAACGCAGTCTTATATGACGGCATTTTCTTCGGGTAAATTCCGAATCCGTCTGTAAAATAGATCATCCCTTTCAGGTTATGAAATTCATGCTGTTCCAACAGTTTATCCACCCATTCAAATGCAGGCCTGAAATCTGTTCCGCCATCTCCATACAATTCCAGATGTTCCATATAGTCTTTCATTTCTTTCTGAGAAGTAATCCTTTTATCTGTGTGAACTTTCTCATCACACTGAATGATGTGCACATTTATTTTTGTAAAAAAGCTCTCACTCTCACTAAGTACACCGTAGGTTTCCTCCAGAAACTTTCTCACCAGTTCTCCTGAACAGGACATGGAAGTATCGATGACGATCACAAATTCCTCTATCTTCTTAACTTCTTTGGATTCCAGTGGTTCTATCAGCGGCATGTTTCCATAGAGACGCAGACCATAGGTATAGAAATTGTAATCAAAACTGTCATCATCCACTGCCAGTTCTTCATGAAAAACTGCAAATTTCCGCAGGAATTCTCTGTAATCATACCTGCTTCTGTTCTCTGTTTTTATCTGCTCCAGGAAACCTCCGTCCCGCTCACCTGCCTCCTGGGAAAAGGTTTCCAGATCCGTCTCGATTCCATCATTGATCTCCCCCCATTTGCGGCTGAGCATGGGATTCGGTTTCTGATCCGGTTTCTTACTTTCCCAGTATCTGTGGTCATCTGTGCGAAATTCCTGTTCCAGATTTGTAAGATCCTTTTCGTTCAGATTCCATTCTGACAATATTTTATATACTCTCTGTGCGTTGAGGGTTTTTCCCTCTTTTTCAAGGAGACGGTAGGTTTCCCTTCGCAGAAGACTGCGTGAGAAACGGATACTCCGATAGTTCATCCCATCTATCATATGCTCCACTGCAATGTCACAACTCAGATCACGCATACGTTCCTGGATTGTGATTCCATCGTCTACCCTCTTCTTACCTTCTGTACCGCTCCATGCAAAATGCCGGAAAATACAGTGGAATACCATATGCAGATACCCTCTGTTCACCAGAATCCTGTTCTCTCTATATAAGCCTCCCAGCATCTGCGGCTGGAAATACATCACTCTTCCATCCGTTCCAAATCCATGGACCTGACCATCCATCTGATAAGAAAAACTGCTCAGCGCCACATCCAAAAACCGCATTCCCAGATATAATTCATCCCGCGCAACCCTGAGAATACTGCTGCCGATTTCCTGCAAACGCTCTGCTCTTTCTGCTATTTCCTGTATTTTATCCTCTGGCTGCATTATTATTTTCCTCTATATCTATCACAGTTCAAACCTCTTTTTTCTTAGTATAGTTCTTCTATTCAAAGATTTTTCTGTAGTTTGTGATTGTTCATTTTTCCCCTGCTCTGTCCTGTCAGCTTCCTGACTATTTTGCAGCTTATCCACATCTATACGTTCACTTCCTGCCGTATTATCCACCAGATTTGCTCTTTCATTCATCAAAAATGCGGATACTTCCGTTTCTTTTCTCTTAGATGCACAATCCAACGCAGAATCAATTCCTTCCAGTGTCCAGAGTTTTTGCGAGGATATCACTTCCAATCTGTGCATATCCTCCTGCTTTACCAGATATTCTGCAATATCTCCCAGATTCTTACGGATATATTCCCTGTAATTCTCCCTGGCTTTCCCGGTCAGTTCATAAGGAAACTCCAGTCTGCCAAATGACATATCAACCAGAACTTCCAGTTTATCCATGGCTACCGCCATTTCAAAAAGCCTGTCATATTCCTGATAATTCAGCTCCTTATCATAAAAACACTGCCTGTAATTACTGCCTGATCCATGATATTCCGTATACAAAATACGCGCCGGAGTGTTCTCAACCGCCTCATCATAATGCTCCGGAAATACAAGTCTGGCTTCTTCATACTCATAAAGAAAGTTTACATCTATCCTCTGCCACATCTCGCCCAGCATTTCCTTAACACCTGACTTCTTTCCCTGTCTCATATGAACAGTCAGCTTCTCCAATGCATGGCAGCCTGTAAATGCACCACAGCCTATCTGCATCAGGCTGTCAGAAAACTCCAGTTTTCTCAGATTTCCGCAGCCATAAAAAATATATCGTCCAATCTCTTTTAAAGTGTCAGGAAAAACAATCTCCTCCACATCTTTTCCTGCCAGAACATGCTCTTCTCTGCCAAATCCAAGACCATCTGACATTTCCCACAAGCAGGCATTTTTCAGTTCTTCCTTCTCATCCATATGGCTGGAAAATGCATACGGTGCCGCACTGACCACCAATTTATCCTCTATCATTCCCGGAATCTCAACTCTGCCCTCTATTCCAAAACACCGCAGAATCTCAACCCCGCCAGATTTCTCTCTGTAGTAAATCTTCATTTTCTCATTTCTCCCCGAAGATATTTTCTCTCAAAGCACATAAAATCATCCCTGAAAAGTATAATACTTCCCAGGGATTTTTTCCAGACAATATAATTAGCGTAAAACCAGCTCCGGTTTAAAATTCAGATAATCACCTGACACCAGCTTGTACTCTATTCCATCCACATAGCCTTTAAAGCTGTCATCATACCGCTTCTCTCCATGACAGTGAGAATAGATCACCTTCTCAGCACCAAACTCCTGTGCTATCAGGGTAAACGGACTCTCCATTTCTCCAATACTGGTTGGCGGATAATGAAGAAACATGATAAACTTCTCATATCCTGCTGCCTTTGCCGCTTCAAAAGAACAGCGCAGCCGCCCCAGCTCCCGCTCTCGGATCTTCAGGAAATGCTCATAGCTGTCTTTTCCCTCATAGCAGTAACCCTTGGTTCCCACCAGCGCATAATCCTCATATGTATAAAAATTATTCTGCAAGAATTCCAGCTTTCCCCTGAACATCTCATTCAGATCTTCTGTCTTCTTCGCATCCCAGAACATATCGTGATTTCCCCGAAGCAGGATCTTCCTGCCTGGCAGAGCCATAATAAAATCCAGATCTGCCTGACACTCTGCAAGATCTCTCCCCCAGGAATGATCTCCGGTAATCACTACTGTATCATTCTCTGTCACTTTTCTCTTCCAGTACTTCTCAATCTTAACCACATGATTCTTCCATCTTTCATCAAATACATCCATAGGTTTATTGACTGTAAACGAAAGATGAAAATCACCGATTGCGTATAGGCTCATTGTACACTCTCCTGTCTGTTCTGCTCGTTAATTATCTTCCAATCTCGATGCTCATGGCATGCCAGGCTTCTCCGCCCCAGGTGGAGTTTGCCTGACCCAGATCTGTAAAGCCGAATTTCTCATACATCTTCACTTTTTCATCCAGACAGGTGAGGAAAAGTTTCTTTCGTCCTTTTTGTGCTTCCTTCTGGCAGTATCGGGATACCAGTTCACGTCCCAGTCCCTGCATACGATATTCCGGACGAACATCCAGACCCAGAAGCATGATATTTTTGCCTTCAGGATTACTCAGGGAAATATCTGTGAAGAATTCATCTCTGAAAGCCTCCTCATCTGTAGGAACTCCATTAAGAAATGCAGCCAGCTTTCCGGTTTCCTTATCCTCAGCTACCAGAAATGTTTCTGCTGTTGCTTTTATTCTCTCTGTCAGACTTTTCGGGGAACATGCCTCATTTGGCGGGAAACAGATCTGCTCGATTTCTATTGCCTGCTGTGTCTCCTCCGGTCTGATACATCTAAATTCAAATCTATCCATATTGTTTGTACTCATTTTATTATCCTTCTCCTGCTATCTTGTTATTTCCTGTATATTCGAGATCTGTAAGTTTCCCATATAGTTGTTTTATCTACATCGGGCAGCTTCTCTTTGATTTCTCATCCAAATCTTCCCGTACGTAGTGTGCATTAAACTCCATGTTAATGTCGCGGATTTCCTTTGTACCATCAATATATTCCTGATACATCTCTGTCAGTCCCGCCATACAGCCATCACAGCTTGCAGAAATATTCCCAAAAGATTCCTCCACAATCTGTTTTCTTTCTTCTCTGGTTGTGTCCTTTATCAAAATACTCTTAATCTCCATAACCTTCACCCCGACTTTCTTTGGTATTCTTTTGATATTTCTTTCCTTATATCTTTTATTTGATTGTAACATCTGAAAGCATTTTTGTGAAGCTAAGAAACAGGCATAAAAAACGGTCTGATTACATTCTCTCAAAATATGTCGGTTTAAAGTGTTAAAGTACTGGAATTTTAGATAACACCATGTTATACTTGTAAAGGAAAATGTGCAGGCAGTCCGGTCAGGTATAAAATATTCCTGAGTTCCGGCATTATCAAAGACCTGCATGTACTTATATGGAGGAAACAGATCATGTCTATGAAAATCAATCACGAGCTCCCTTTACCGGAGGTTCTGAAATCTCAGTACCCTCTCAGCCAGGAACTCAAAGAAGTAAAAAAACAGCGCGATGAAGAAATACGCCGTATCTTCACCGGTGAATCAGATAAATTTATCGTCCTTGTAGGACCTTGTTCCGCTGATAACGAAGATACAGTCTGCGAATATGTACGCAAACTGAAAACAGTGGCAGATAAAGTCTCTGACAAACTGATGATCATCCCGCGAGTTTATACAAATAAGCCCCGTACCACAGGTGACGGTTACAAAGGAATGCTTCATCAGCCAGACCCTGATAAGGCTCCTGACCTTCTTGCCGGAATTATTGCTATCCGCAAGATGCACATGAGAGTTATGCAGGAGACAGGACTCTCTTCTGCAGATGAGATGCTTTATCCTGAAAACCGCAGCTATCTGGATGATATTCTCTCCTATGAAGCTGTAGGTGCACGTTCTGTGGAGAACCAGCAGCATCGTCTCACTGCCAGTGGCATGGATATTCCTGTCGGTATGAAGAATCCTACCAGCGGTGATCTCTCTGTTATGCTGAATTCTGTCACTGCTGCACAGCATCCTCACCACTTCATCTACAGAGGAAATGATGTGGAAACTTCAGGAAATGATCTGGCACACACAATTCTCAGAGGTGGTGTAAACCAGTACGGACAGACTATTCCTAATTACCACTATGAAGATCTGATACATCTGTCTGCTTTGTATGCCAAAAAGGACCTTAAGAACCCTGCCATCATCATAGATGCCAACCACTCAAACTCCAACAAGCAATACAAGGAACAGATCCGTATTGTTTCAGAAGTACTTCACAGCCGTAACTATAATCCGGAACTTAAAAAGCTGGTAAAAGGTGTTATGATTGAAAGCTACCTTCTGGAGGGCCGTCAGGATATCAGTGATCATATGACTCCTGGCTGTTCCATCACAGATCCTTGCCTCGGATGGGAAGATACAGAACGGCTTATCTATGATATTGCTGAGAAATGCTGATTTTTATGGATAATACAAATAATTCCTGCTGTTGTGGAGAGACAGAACATTTTTCAGGCTGCCTGATCTGTGGAGCACCGGTCACATACAGCGTCGAAAGTTCTGTGAAAACCTGCAGCATCTGCCACAAAGAGCAGCTGACAAATACTGTCTGTGAAAATGGCCATTTTGTCTGTGATGCCTGTCACAGCTATGGTACTTATATACCGGTGAGCACAGCCCTCAGAAGCAGCACAGAGAAGGATCCCCTGCTGCTTCTGGAAGAGATCATGGACCTTCCTTCTGTCCACATGCATGGACCTGAACATCATGCCATTGTTCCCAGTGTTCTTCTGACTGCACTTCGCAATAATGGAGAGCGTATGAATTACGATACCGCATTATCTGAAATCTGTAAAAGAGCGAAGCAGGTTCCCGGTGGTACCTGCGGTTACTGGGGAGTGTGTGGTGCAGCAGCAGGTGCCGGAATCTTTATGTCCGTTATGACCGGATCCGGTCCCCTCCATAAGGATGCATGGCCCTTTCCTCAGAAGCTTGTCTCTGTTATTTTATCCAAACTGGCTGATGTTGGTGGTCCGCGCTGCTGTAAACGCACCAGCAGAATTGCTATTGAAGAAGCGATCAGGTTTTACAGGCAGTTCAGCTCTGTAAAGATTCCGCTGTCTTCTGTACTATGTAAATATTTTGAAGATAATAAAGAATGTATCAGAGAGGACTGTCCGTATTATCCTGTGAACAAATAACTATTCATAAAATAAAAAACAGAACGAAATCCGACTGATAGTCAATGGGTTTCGTTCTGTTTTCTAATAGTTTCTCTATAAAATAATACGTTTCGCAGGATACAATGCCCTATCGCTCCATTCTGCTTTTCTGCAGTCCAAAGAAATAATATTCTTCTCTGCGCAGACATTTCTGATCAGTTCTTCTCCGTTATCTGATATAAAAAGTGCTGTGATTTCTTTTTTCCCTCCAACACTCCTTACACAGTAATCTACCAGTTCCGGAAACTGAAACAGTAATTCATCCATTTCTCTCATACTTTTGGACTGGTCGATGCGCCTTACAAAATCCAGACGCCTTACCTCACTTCCGCAGATACATTTTCCGGGGATGATACGTGTATGATCGCCGGTCCTGTATCTGATCATAGGCTGTGCCTCCATCCCAATGGTTGTGATCACCAGTTCTCCCCATTGACCGTCAGGCAGAACATTTCCCTCTTTATCTATGATCTCTGTGATACAATGATTCTCCCTCATGTGCATGCCCTCATGAGCCTGACAGCAAATCGCACCCCCAAGCCCCATCTCTCTGGAACCATAATGAGGCCAGAGTGGTGTTCCCAAAATTTTTTCTATTGCTTTCATTACTGTTTCCGGACAGGCATCCCCTGATATCAGTGCTCTCTTTATACTGCCTTTTCCACACATTCTGAGCATGGAAAGCAGTGCTGTCGGCATACCTACATAAGTATCCGGCCGCTCCTCTTCCAGAATTGTTTTTAACTCACCATAGGTTTTATTGTTCCCGGTTAAAAGGGGGTGTGCTCCTATACGTCTGATTGCTTCTGCGATCAGCTCTCCCAGTCCAGAAGGACCTGAAAACGGCATGGCAACCATAGTCCTGCTTCCCGGATAAATAAACTCACCAAGTCCGGCCATAAAAAGTTCTATGGTATGTTCACAATCTCCTTCTGTATAAAATACACGTTTACCTGCACCTGTTGTTCCGCTTGTCTGTTCTGAAATGATCCTCTGTATTTCTCCCTGAGAGCACAGTAACATCCTGCCCCCTTTCTGAGCAAGGTCGGATTCCGTTGTAAAGGGAAGGGTTTTCAGATCATCAATGCTTTCCAGCCTTTCCGGCAGATCTCTATAAAATCCCTGCCTTTCTTTTTCTCTTTTCAGAACAGCATTCAGTTTATCCAACTGTATTTTGTTTATTGTTTCCCTTGTAATATCTGTAATTTTTTCCTGCCTACAGATCATTGCATCTATATTGGATCGTTTCACTTTCTGTATAAATATATTCCTTTCAGATTAGTCAGATTATATGCACAGAACGGTACCATTCCGTGATCAGGATCCACTTCACAGATATAACAGCGTTTCAGACGGTCAAGATCCAGATTCCAGGCATCCTGAAAGATCATACCTGATACTGCAAAGGTTTCATTATGTATCCGGATCAGAAACTCATCTAGCGCATCTGTCTGTGTCATTTCTCCCTCATCATAGGTTTTTGTACTGTAGCTCCACTGATTTTCCACATACTGCCTGGAATCATCACTGGTAGTACAGCAGCATCCTTTTCCTGATTTTTTTTCAAGAAGCTTCAGTTCCCGCTCTCCTTTTCTCAGATAACTTGCATGAAAGGAGCAGTAGGGATTCTCTGCGCCGCCGCCTGCAAAATCCTCAATTTTCATCAGTCCCTCTGTCTGTTCTTCAATAAGTCTCAGCATCTTTGGTATGGTGATGGGATTTTGGGGGCGCTTCTGGGAACATCTGCCAAAATAACTGATAGGCTGAAAATGTACGCCACGAACAAAGGGCATATGATCCAGACCAAATTTCAGAATATTCCCTACCTGCATATCATTTACTCCCGGCGCAATGACCGGCACAAGAGCAATACCAAGCTCTGCTTCTGAGCAGTTTAAGACCGCCTTTTTCTTCAGTTCCATCATAGCCTGTCCACGTAAAGTCTCATAAACCTGATCTGTCACACCGTCAAACTGAAGAAATACTGTATTCAGTCCTGCTTTTTTCAGCTTTCCGGCATACCCCTCCTCCCTGGCAAGCCGGATCCCATTGGTATTTAACTGAAAAAATGTAAATCCTTTTTCTCTTCCCATATGTATGATTTCAGGCAGATCGTCCCTCATGGTTGGTTCTCCTCCTGAAAGCTGTATATTAAAGGGACCTCCGTGAGCCATCAGAAAATCATACTGTTTTTCTATTTCACAGATGGGAATATCTCCCTTTTCCCTGTCTTCTCCTGCTGAAGCAAAGCAGACAGGACAATGCATATTACAGCGTTTTGTAACTTCCAGGATCATACAGCAGCCTTTTCTTTCATGTTCCTCACAGAGTCCGCAATTATCCGGACAGGATTTTTCTTTAACCTTCGGATTTACAGGCGTTTCTGCTGAGAGATTTTCTCTTCCCCAGGAAAGATAATCTGCTGCATTTCCTTCCCAGATCAGGGTCTGAAATTTTCCATGAGCATTGCATTCCTTTACCAGATAGATCCCGTCTTCACCGATACCTTTTATGGCAGGAACTACCTTCATACATTCCGGACAGACACTCTTTGTTTTGCCGATGGTGATCAAAGCTCCAGTACCTCCCGCTCTGTCAGAATTTCCATAACTTTTGTATAAGTATCTGCAATAAGTCCAGGACATTTCTCCATGATCACACCCCAGTCCAGATGAGTGATATCCTTACAGTAAAAAGCTCCGAATTCTTCCTCTGTCTTCTGGCGGAACCACTGATATAATTCCTGTACAGCCGGTTTCATCTGTGCATCTTCCTTCTCCTCAGGAGCCAGATTTCCGAGAAAATATCCGATGGCACAGGCACTTCCTGTCAGACATCCGCAGGTATCTCCACAGTAACCGATTCCTCCGCCAAGGCCTCCCATTGCCTTTACAAGCTGTGGATTTTCCTCTCCTATGGTTTCCAGAGTCATGATCATAATGATCTGTGAACAATGATATCCCATGCTGCCTAATTCCATTATTCTTTCGTAAAGATCCATACATTACTCCTTTCTGCCAACCACCATGGTATAGCCTATTTTTCTGCCTTTGTATTCTTTCTGCAGAAGCTTATGATCCTCGCAGCAGAATGAATCATTCCAGATTGCTTCCAGATAATATTCTCTCCAGAGAGCAGTCTGATCCTCCTGACAGAGAATCGTAAACCCTGTTTCTTTCACAATTTCCAGAAGATTGCCCGGATCCAGATCTGACAGCAAAAGAAATCCTCCCTTTTTCAGTACACGCCAGCATTCAGAGACTGCCTTTTTCTGATCTCTGCTGACAAAAAATGCACACTGGCTGATACAGAGATCCATACTGTCTGCTGCATACTGAAGGTCCAGAAAATCTCCCTGCTGCACCTCACTGCTTCGCGGAACAAGATCCACACCCTGCACATTCAGACCAAATGCTTTCATGATCCGCACGGTCTCTCCCTCTCCTGCTCCCAGATCCAGAGCTTTCATTCCTTTTTTCAGTTCTATGCTTTTCAGAAGATGAATTGTCTGCTCTTCCCTGCCGGGATGTCTGTTCATCTATTTATCCTCCAGTGCACGTTCCACTGCCAAAACCTTTCCAAGAGCCAGTTCTTCCGGAACATAGACAAAGCCACATTTGGGACAGACCGGCATCTCAACAGGAAAACCGTTCTCCAGATACATAAATTTTGCTTTTCCCTTTACAAGAGGAACCTTGCATTTCATGCAGGTCAGCTTTCCCTCAGGATCAATGGTATAATATGTTCTCTCTACTGCCATTACTGTCCCACCCTTTTCATAATATTCATTCTATGACTGTATGCTCTGCGTACCAGATACCCTTCTTCTGTTTCCACAAATCTCACCCAGAATGTAACATTTCCAAGTCTGCTCCTTGTCACCAGTTCTTTTGTCTCTTCATCAAAGATCGCTTCCTGATTTTCTCTGTAATCTGATAATACACGCTCCACATCGCTTTTCAGGATCATACGTTCATCCATCATACTGATGGCATCTTCTGTATATGCAACGGTATAATCTTTTTTCTCCATCATCAGTTCCTCATTCCATATATTTTTTAAAAGCTTCTCTTTTAGCTCAAGCCGGTTGTAGCGTTTCTCACTGATATCCGGCATATTGGCGGCATTTATACCATACAGAAGTTCCAGGATATGTCTGGATTCCCTGCCTTCCCTGACAAATCGGTCCCTGCATGCCATGCAGTACGTTATATATGGGCAATCGGATCGTTCCAGACACTTTTCTGTCATTTTATCTGCCATCTCTTTATTAGCGTAGGCAGTCAGTCCGCCGTATCCGCAGCAGGGAGACCGATCTCTGGAATATTCTGTATTTACAACAGTGCACCCCATATCTGCAAGAAGCTCTCTTATTGTATCCTGTGTCTGTGTATCTCCCCTGGCACCGCAGGCATCATGTATTGCAACAGGTATCTCCAGTCCTTTTGCCTGTCCGGGAAGTCCGATTTCCTTTAAGATCTCCCAGATTCCTGTGACTTTGGCGCCAAGACTCTCTTTTAACTGTTTCATACAGCTTGGACAGCCTGCTATAATCATAGGATCTCCCAGTTTTGCAAGCTCCTGCTTCAACTGTTCATTTACCTTTTCTGTCATTTCATAGCGTCCTGCCCATTCACTGATAGCACCACAGCATCCCAGCATCAGAGCAACACCGCCCTCTGTCCTCCTGCACAGATCCTCATATGCCTCTGTGACAACATCCGGCGCTATAGCTCCTGCCTGACATCCTGGGAAAAATACATATCTGCAGGTTTCATATCCCGGCTGAGGTCTGCATAAGAAAGCCTCCGAATTGGAGAACAGCATATCCATCAGTGCAAATTCATGAGGTGCCAGAGGCATTTTGTCTGTAGATACCATGTTTTCTCTTGCAGATTTGCAGACCTGGCTCATATCAAACCCATTTGGACAGGTTACAGTACACTGTCCGCAGAGTGAACAGGAATTCATCGGTTTATTCATCTGGTGATCTCCCATAATGATCTGGGTATTATTATAAATCTCACGTGCAAGAAGACCCGGATGCTTTTTATATTCCCTTAAATAGACACAGCTTTTCATACACTCATCACAGTGACACTGAATGCATCGCTTTGCTTCCTCAATAGCTTCTTCTTTTGAATATCCATCTGTGCTGCAGGGAATCTTTTTGGAGCCTTTCATCCCGTCCATATTTGTATAGAGCCTGGTGGTAACTGCTCCTTCACTGCCTCTGTTGCTGTGGGGCGAAAGATTCTGTACAAGGAGGTCTACAGTCAGGGCAGCTCTCTTTGCAGCAAAAGCTGCATCCATCACAGACCGGACCGGACCGCTGACAATTCCCGCCTGTTCTCTCAGCATGATCTCTGCGTCTGCTGTTTCCTCTGGAGCCAGCTTTTTGGCCACCTCCTCTGAAGCACAGACCACATCTGCCTCCTTCATTTTCGCTCTGATAAACGGAAGGTCAAGACTGCATCCGAATTCAAAGGAAAGGTCCATGGAACTGAGACGTTTTACCTCATTTTTGCGATCTGATTCCAAAAGCTCCGGAGCTGCTGCTGCAATATAGGCTTCATAATCTTTCTCCTGACAGTAAATGGTTGCAGGATACATCTTCTTTTCCAGTTCCCCTGCAAGAAACAGCGGGAACAATCCTGAGCCAAAGATCACAGCCTTTTTTTTCTTTCTGATACGAAATACACTGCTCCGTTTTCCAGGTTCCCCATATCGTACAATGGCACGCTCTACTTCACGTATGGATATGCCATCACCCAGCTCACAGAGTCTGCATTTTTCCTCACATGGTGCAGTACATCCGTTACAGAGGATCATGGGAAATGGTGTGATCTTTTCATAGATAGCCAGAGCTTTCTTAAAGTTTCCTTTTGCAGCATAAAACAGCATTTCTTTTGTATCTGCTTTGAAAGGACAGGCTGCAACACAGTACGCCGGCTGTTCATGAACACAGAGGCTGATCATATGATCCATCTCTTCCTTTGACATTCGATTTACGTGATAAACATGAGTGGAACCTCTTTCCTGTATATATGTCATAACCCGATACTCCTTTCATTTCCAAAGGGGAGACAGTCTCCCGTCTCCCCTTATTATATCACATGATAAAATTATACTGACAGTTATTTCTCAAGTTCCTTTAATGCTGCAAGAACCTTTTCAGGACGGGCAGGAACACGTGTGATACGTGCGCCTGTAGCATTGTAGATCGCATTCAGGATTGCAGGATGAGGAGCATCCAGCGGAGCCTCACCACAGCCGGCAGCACCGTAAGGACCGCTTGGGCGATATGTTTCATTGAAATGAAGTTCAATATCATCCGGCGCATCATTTGGATACGGAATGCCACAGTTCTTCAGAGAAGTATCATGGTTCAGATCCTCGAAATCTTCTGTAAGAGCAAGACCAATACCCTGTACAAGGCCGCCGTAGAAGTTGCCTTCTACAAGAAGTCTGTTCATGATGGTACCTACGTCAGCCACACAGGTGAATTTTTCAACTTTAACTTTACCTGTTTCTGTATTAACAGCAACTTCCGGAAGGAAGATCGTATACATGTAGGTTGCAAACGGATCACCCTGTGCTGTATCCTGATCGATCGGATGATCTGCACAGAAGGTTGTCACCCAGTTACCTTCATATTTTGTTGCAAGACCCTCAGCCACCATCTCATCATAAGTACGGAAGGTTCCGTCTTCTTTCTTCATGGCTGCCACAAGGTTTTCTGCTGCCAGACGACATGCATTACCTGACATAACCTGTGAACGTGATCCACCTGCAGGACCTGCATTAGGACATGTCTTGGTATCATTCATAACAAGTTTGATCTGTTCCGGTCTGATTCCTGCCTGACGAAGTGTTTCATGTGATGATACAAGAACCCCCATATCAGCGCCCTGTCCGTGATCTTCCCATGCAGCATACATTGTAACTGTTCCATCCGGATTCAGCTCTGCAAATGCGTTTGATGTATCAACACCATCAAGACCACAGCCATATACACCGAGAGATACACCGATACCATATTTGATCTTGCCATCAGAAGCTGCATTCTTTTCAGCCACACGTTTCTTAGCTGCTTCATACAGTGGACGAGCTGTCTTGAACAGTTCTTCTTCACAGTATACTTCAGGCGGATAACCTGTAGGGATCGTACTGCCTTCTGATTCTTTGTAACAGTTCATTTCACGGATATCGAAGGGGTCGATTCCCATCTTTGCAGCCAGAACATCTATCGCAATCTCAGATCCCATATAAGACTGAGGAGATCCGTAAGCACGGAATGCTGAACCCCATGCATGGTTTGTAAACACTGTTGTAGATTTGTTACGGATAGAATTGATTCCATAGCCTGCACCTGTAAACTGGGAAAGTCTCATTGTAAGCAGATCACCGAATTCTGAGTATGGACCATGATCCACATAGTTATTGCCCCAGAGTGCAAGAAGCTTACCATTTTCATCTGCTGCAAGCTTGATATTCATAAATGCAGGGGATCTCTTTCCTGTATAAGTAATATTCTGGAACTGATTAAATACCAGAGACACAGGACGTTCAAGGATCTTAACAGCAGCGCCGATCAGAGCCTCATTTGTAGGAGAGAACTTGTAACCAAAGGTTCCTCCTGCATGGTTTTGAACAATTCGTAAGTTCTCCATTGGCACACCGATACCATCAGCGATCATAGGCATATGCAGATGGATACCAATGGATTTGGAATGAACAGTTATCATACCGTCTTCGTCAATGTAACCATAACCGCAGTCCGGCTCAAGATGAAGATGAGGCTGACGTGAACAGTAAGATTCGATCTCAACCTGCTGTGAATCCGGAATGCTGTCCCAGTCAAAATCAGGACCCTTGATACAGTTTGTCTCAAAGAATGCGTTCGGAATACCGGGATGAATCTCTGCCGCATCCGGTGCGATGGCATCCATTGCATTCATATATGCAGGAAGCTCTTCGATCTCAACTTTAACTGCTTCTGCTGCTGCCCTTGCATGCTCTTCTGTATCAGCAGCTACGATGGCAATCGCATCACCAAACTGGAAGATTTTTTCATCGCAAAGTACAGGACGTTCGAAACCGTCTGTCTTGTTGTGTTTTGGAAGCATTACAAGACCATTGATCTTATTGGTTCCGCCTGCTGCCTTAATATCTTTTGCTGTGATAACACGAACAACACCAGGCATACTCTCTGCTTCTGCTGTGTCAATATTGAGAATATTTGCATGAGAAACCTTTGCCTGTGTAAGAGCAAGGCGAAGTGTTCCTGATGGCATCTTTAATGCATCATCTGCACCAAAATCCCAGGTACCTGTTACCTTCTGTGCTGCTGACGGACGGATATAATTTGTTCCAACAATAGAATCACCTGTCTGTTTGAACACAAGGTCTTCCTTTGTCATCTCGCCGCGCATAACTGCTGCTGCAGCCATAGTAGCATCGATCAGCGGCTTATAGCCTGTACAACGGCAGAGATTACGCTGTTTGTTAAACCAGTCTCTTACCTCCTCACGGGTAGGACTTGGATTATTGTCCAGAAGCACTTTTGCTGAAATAATAAATCCCGGTGAACAGAAACCGCACTGTGCGCATCCATATGCCATCCATGCAACCTGGATTGGATGCATATCAGAAAGTGTTCCCACACCTTCAATGGTTGTGATCTCTGCATGATCGGGAACACGGCTCATCTTGTAGATACAGGATCTTGTGACTTTTCCGTTCATAATAACATTACAGGCTCCACAGTGACCTTCACCGCAGCCAATCTTACATCCTGTAAGAAGAAGGTGATCACGGAGCACCTGCGCCAGTGTCTCATCCTTATCAAGAATAAGTATTCTCTCAACACCATTAATCTTCAATGTCTTTTTAATCATGTCCCATTCCTCCTTTTAAAAAAATTCATTTCAATCTTACTGATCTTCAGGCTTATGTGTTCCGCACGAATCATGGTCAGCTCCCCTGCCTGTCAGATCTTTCAGTCTCTCTATTCCTCTGGCGGAATAGAAAACAATGGAAGAGCTGCTCCCGTCCAGATTCTCACCGCTGAGCTTTAAAACATTTGCATTCTCATAATAATCGATGGGAAGCGTCCGGCTATATACAACCCCTGTACGCTCATCTTTTACCTGTACAGTAACTTCTTTTGCGGTAATCTCAAAAATCTTATCCATAAAAAAGTTCTCCTGTCCACGTTATTTTATATATCCATACTACCATAATTTTGCACAATTATACAAATTACAAATAATTAATAGTTGGCTATTTTATATATTGCAGACAATTTTATTTTGTTTTATTTAAAATTTTAACTATTTTTATTCTTTTATATGTTATAATAATATCAAATTTGTATAATATCATTGAAAGAAGGAGGTATCTAAATGCAGACAGGCGCCCTCATCGTGGCTGCGGGGAAATCATCACGAATGGTAGACTTTAAACCCATGCTTCAGCTTGGCTCCATTTCCATCGCACAGCGCGTGATCAATAATTTCCGGCAGGCCGGAATCTCCAAAGTAGTAGTGGTAACCGGATATCATGCAGATGTTCTGGAATGCCACCTGGCTTCCAATAATGTAGTCTTTCTTCGAAATGAGAACTATGCAAACACTCATATGTTTGATTCTGTCCGAATCGGACTTGAGTATCTGAAAGACAAAGTGGATACGGTGCTCTTTACACCTGTTGATGTTCCGCTGTTCACAGCCCAGACAGTCACTCAAATGCTCTCTCTGGGGCGTCCCCTTGTAACTCCGGTCTGTAATGGCAATCCCGGTCATCCCATTCTGATCCGTTCCACACTGATTGATTCCATCCTAAGTGATGACGGAAAATCAGGACTTAAAGGTGCTGTGGATAACTGCGGGGAACCCATGTATTATCTTAATGTAAAGGATCCTGGTATTATTCATGATGCTGATACACCAGAGGATTATGCTGAACTTCTCCGCATACACAACCAGAGTCTGATCCGTTCTGAAATCCATATTCAGCTAGCCCGGGAAAAAGTTTTTTTTGATGAAAAACTCTATTCGCTGCTTACACTGATCCATGAAACAGGATCTGTCCGCGATGCCTGTGAGCGCATGCACATTTCCTATTCTACCAGCTGGAACCTGATCCATACCCTGGAATCACAGCTTCATGAACCTCTGATCATCAGAAGCCAGGGCGGTACAAGGGGAAGCCATAGCGAACTGACACCATACGGCGAAGAATTTCTGAAACGATATGCCCGTTTTTCAGAAGAAACACGTTCCTGTTCAAAAAAAATATTTGAAGAATGTTTCGGAGGGTTTTTAAATGCGTAACCTTTATCTGGTCCGGCATGGAAAACCACAGTATCCGGATGAACATTCTTACTGTGTAGGACAGACAGATTTCTCTCTATCCATGCTTGGACATCTGCAGGCAGTCCTTCTTAATGAAGAATTGTCCGATAAAATATCAGGGGTATACTGCAGTCCTTTGTTAAGAACTGTTGAGACAGCAGGCCATATGGCACCTGAGCTTCCACATATCATTGTTTCTGATCTGTCAGAACGAAATCTGGGAGAATGGGATGGCCTTTCTTTTGATGAAATACGCCAGAGATGGCCGGACATTTATAAAGCGCGTGGGAATAACCCTGATCATCCGATCCCGGGAGCAGAAACTCCTGCTGCATCTGGTTTTCGCTTTTCGCAGGCAGTTCATAAGATTCTTTGCGCTTCTGAAGGTGATATTGCAGTGGTAACTCATACAGATGTAATCTCTTCTTATTTACATGCATTACATTCTGATATGTACAGCAGGCAGCAGTTTCGTCTGCCCTGCGGCTCTTACTATCATCTGGAAGTGAATGAAAAAAATAATATTTCTTTCTCTGATCCCAGTTATATACTGCCTCATCCTGAATTAAATGACGGACTATGTCTCAGGCTTCGCAATGCTGTTTCTCTGCCCCGTCATGTACAAGCTCACAGTGATGCTGTTACTGAACTTGCCTGTTGTTTATGCAATATGCTGGAATCCAATGGTTATATCTTTGACCAGAAGCTTGTTCGCTCCGGTGCACTTCTGCATGATATTGCCAGACTTCAGAGGCATCACGCGAAAACAGGCGGTGAACTTTTCTTACAGTTAGGTTATCCTGAGATCAGCCAGATCATTTCACAGCACCATGGTCTGTTGGAAGCCACGCTGGATGAAGCAGCTATTGTATTTCTGGCTGATAAACTGATTCAGGAAACACAGCGTGTAACCATAGAAAAAAGATTTGCCGACAGCATGAGTAAATGCAAAAGTCCGGAAGCTCGCAAAGCTCATGAGCAGCAGTTAGAACAAGCCCGCAAACTGCAGGACATTATACAATCACTCTGCCATATCACGCTTTAGTTCAGGCGGGCAGACGTACACAACTGGAGCAGAAAAATCACTTAATTTAGTTAGGAGGTATTTTATTATATGAGAACATTATTTCAGACAATAAAACAACAATTCCTGGAGGGAAACGATCTTGTACTTGTTTCCGTTACAGCATCCTCAGGGTCTACACCAAGAGGTGCCGGTTCCCGCATGCTGGTCGGAAAAAACGGCAGAATTTCCGGAACCATCGGAGGTGGAGCTGTAGAATATCGTGCTGAATGTATGGCATTGGATATTCTTGAAAAAAAGGAATCCTGCGAGCATGAATTCCGGCTGAATCATAAAGATGTTGAAAATATTGGTATGATCTGTGGTGGTGATGTTACGGCCTTTTTCCAGTATCTTGATCATAACGATCCGATTATTATGGAAATCACGGAAACTGCTGAAAAATTCTATGAAGAGCGAAAAGATTTCTGGCTGATTTGCGATCTTCTCACCACCTCCGGTGTGAGCCTTTACAGTCCTGCATGCGGTCTCATCGGAACTGCCAATGTTCCTTCTTCTGTATTATCTTCTTTGTCTCTAAAGCCACACCGATATCACAGTGAAGATTATGATCTGTTTTCTGAACAGATTGGAACCTCAGGAACTGTCTATGTATTCGGCGGCGGACATGTCTCACAAAAGCTTGTCCCAATCCTTGCAAGCGTTGATTTTCGCTGTGTTGTCCTGGATGACCGGCCGGAATTTACAAATCCTGCTCTTTTCCCAGGAGCAGTTGAAACAATACTTTGTGATTTCAACCATCTGGACCAGTATGTTTCTATTACAGCTGCTGATTATTGCTGCGTCATGACACGTGGACATTCCTATGATACCATTGTACAGGCACAGCTTCTCGCTACACCTGCATGTTATATAGGCGTCATTGGAAGCCGTGCAAAAAAAGCTGCTGTATTTCGCCGTCTGATTGAAGAATACAACATTAATGAACAAGATTTAAACCGTATCATCTCACCTATAGGACTGGAGATCAAAGCAGAAACACCGGCTGAAATCGCCATCTCCATCACAGGACAGATGATCCAGGTTCGCGCTGACAGAAAGGATACATCAAAATGATGGCAAAATCAGTATATAAAACTGTAATATTTGGTGCCGGACAAATTGGACAAATGACCGCAAGACTTCTCAGCAGTCCCTGTCAGCTCCTGTGCTTTGCTGATAATGACCCCCATAAACACGGATCATATATTGGAAATATTCCAGTCTGTTCTCCGGATACTGCAGCAGCACTTCTCCCGGATCTGGTCATCCTGGGAGTTCTGGATGAAGAACGGCGCAATTCTATGATAAAGCAGATGGAAAACTTAGGTTATCACGGACCTTTTCGTGATCCCTCCGTCCTTCGCATGTTTGACGCACGGGTTGCTGTTATGCGTCTTTTATCTGAGCAGATCTATCAATTGGATATTCCGGGAAATGTTGCAGAACTAGGTGTTTTTCGAGGTGAATTTTCTTCCCTGATCAGTGCAGCCTTTCCAGACCGAAAAATCCATCTTTTTGATACTTTTGAGGGCTTTTCAGAAAAGGATATCACAATAGAAGCCTCCGGTAATCTGTCCCGTGCCAAAACAGGTGATTTTTCTTCTACTGATATTGACTCTGTTCTTCATGTTATGCCTGATCCTACACGTACTGTGATCCACAAAGGATGGTTTCCGGATACCTTTTCCGATGTCACAGATGAAACTTTTTGTTTTGTATCTCTGGACGCAGATCTCTATGCTCCAACTGCAGCCGCACTTCCTCTGTTTTATGAACGCCTGGCCACCGGAGGAGTTCTCCTGATCCACGATGTGTACAGTACACAGTTTTCCGGATGTCGAAAAGCGGTCGGGGAATTCTGTCTGAAAAACCATCTGTTTGCAGATCCTGTATGCGATCTGCATGGAAGCGCAATGATCCGAAAATTATAAAAAGAAACGCCGGAACCGGTATTTACCGGAACCAGCGTTTCTTTTTCATTTATTTATTGTATAGCCCTTTTCCACGTCCATGCCTAACCTTTATAAAATTCCTTTCAGAACATTTTCCAACGCTTCTCATGGAAGTAATTTCAGGACTGGCCAATCAAAAAAATAACCGCTAGAAGCCTTGATTTCTAGCGGTTCTACGTGCGTTAGAGGTTGCTGCGTGCCAGTGGCACGCGTTTAGCAACGACCGGAGCGAAGCGTAGATCGAACCCGTTCGAGTCCGACCCGGACTCGAATAAAAAATAAGACAGTGCATTTGCACTGTCTTATTTTTTATTAGCGTGCGTTAGAGGATTCGAACCCCCGGCCTTTTGGTCCGTAGCTACGCATCTAAAAATTATGGGAATTTGAATCCTTTTTTATAGTCTGATACTTTTGTATCTGTCCTGAATAAGCCTTTTTTTAAAGATAATGCTGTATTTGTGATACTTTGTATAGTATAATATTTCCAAAGAAGGAGGTATGTACTATGGGGTTAATGGATCGTGAATATATGCACCGAACACCGGAAGAACGTGAAGCTGAATATTGTAAACGGCGTTCACCTCAACAAGTGTCTGAAGATCAAAAACATAAGGAACGTCAGTTGGAAATGTATCGTTTGATGGCAAAAGGAAATAATCTTTCTTCTTCTGAACGAAAACGTCTTGATCGGATTTACGAAGAAAATAGAGCTTACATAACCAGATCAGAAACTCGTTCCAATTATCAACCAGACAGTTATAAAGGAAAAACCATTTCATCAACTTCTAAAAAGAAAAAATCCAGCTTTGTTCCTGTGATAATTTTTACTATTGTTATTATTTGTCTCATTTTAATTTTTTCATTTTATCCAGAGCTTGTTGATTTTGATATCTGGGAGTTCATTGGACATTAAGGACCTGTTATCAGGTCTTTTTTGTTATCCAATCTTGGATTGAGATAATTTTTCCTCTTGTAAATTATTGTCTTCTTTTATCCTCTCCATATATCCATATAATTTACCTTTTTCATACTCTGATAATGTTCTATAACATTTAATTATTTCTTTCTCATCTTTTGAAAGCGTCTCATTTTTCACGCCTGTGAGAATATAATATATATCCGCATTATAAATTTCTTTTAATTTCAGTAGAAAATTACAACTGATTTCTCGTTTATCATTTTCATAATTTGATAATGCTCCTGTTGAAATCCCTGTATTTTGGCTTATTTCTACGGTTTTTAAGTGATTTAGCTTTCTCCATTCTTTTAATCTTATTCCAATAGTCATATATTCTCCTTTTTCACAATCGTGAAATTTTCTATTGACTTATTTCACGTATGTGATATAATCAAAATTGTAAAAAGTGACACCTTTGTTACTTTGTTAATATTAAATTTTACCATTACAAGCTGTTTTCTACAACATGTTTTGTTCTAAATTGCCAGTAATGTAATTATGTCCAAACAGTGCAAGACTATAAATATTCAGGAGGTGCTTCAATGTTATTGGGATGGTTAGTATATCAGGAAAGAAAAGACCTGCCGCAGGACTTAGCCCGTCAGTTAAAGGCAGCCTTTACATCAGAGATTGATGCAAGGCATTACGCTTCACTGATGAGAAATGTAAGTGTGATGGCTGGTTATAAAGATACCTATGTAGTAAAGAAATCTGACATTGATGTAAGTCGTGTATGAGGTACTCTTATGGCAAAGAAAAATAACCTCAAGTCCGTTCGCCTGTCTGATCAGGTGATGGACTATGTGATTAACTTCGAAGGGGACGGCTTCAACCAGAAGTTCGAGAACCTTGTCCTGTTCTGTATGGAACAGGAAGAAACCAAAAAACAAAAGATTGCCTTTTTAGACCAGCAGATTGTTAAACAGTATAAGAAACTGGATGCTCTCCGGAAGATTTCCTCTGAGATCGGAGATGTCCGCAAGGCTCTCACCAATCTGGAATGGCGGGCAAATGATCTGTCTGACCTTATGGGTAAACTGCTGGAAGATAAAGACGCTGATCCGGAACTGCCCTTCTCCTGATTCTGCGCAGTAAGTCAGTCAAGGGTGAGCGTAGCTCATTCATCTCGACCCTTGACAGACTGGACACAGCCAGTACAGAGAATCAGATAGGAAGGATGGGAAACCTGCAGGGTGAGCATCCTTCTTGATTACCCTCATGTACTCCTGTCCTGAGTCCTTTCCCTTATCAGGGATATGTCACACCGGGACAGACAAATTCAGCATTTTCAGCGGCCGCTGTCTCTATCATTCAGGAGACAAAAGTCAAGGTCTCCGCAGGAGCCCGAAGGGTTTAACCTTTACTTTTGGCTCTGTTGAACGGGCGGCAGCCTATCCCCGGCACGACAGGGAAATCCGGCTTTTTACTTCGATCTGCCGGGACTCTCCTGCATACCAGGGACAGATAATTATCTTGACCCTCCCCCTTTGTGCAGCATAACGCTGTGGAGGGTTTACATAAATCATCGAAACATTAACTATCTCTTTCCCCCGGATTTCCGGGGACGGTAACAGCCCCATTGTGGGATTACATATTAACCAATGCCTTTCCTGCTCTTATACAGGTCTGGCAGAATTTTTCAAAGGAGGTTCATGATTATGAACAAAATGAAGATTTTAGTAACTTATGCTGGTATCTGGAAATCAGATACTGGAAGTACTGGCTTGACATTGAATTATTTCATGTATGGTGATAATGGTGATCTGATGATCTCCCGAGTGGATGCAACTGGCGGACCGGTTGGACAGCAGAGGGCAAAAGCCAATCTTGATCCTGCAATGCGCAGTAAGATTACTTTTGTACCAGGGCTTTATGATGCACAGATGGGATTTAAGGTCGGAAGTGACGGCAAACCTGTTCTGACTGTGGAAGATCTTGATTTCTGCAGCCGTGTGCAGATCCTGCCGGAACAGCCTGAAAAGAAATAGGAAGGTGACTGAATGGCATGGCGGATATATTCACAGACGGTCCTGTTTTTGAACAGGATCAGGGAACAGTTCCGGAACCTGTTGCACCAGCCCCGGCAGTACAGCCGGCTGCTACACCGGTACCAGTACCGGATCAGCAGGACACTGTGGCTGATCAAACTGACACTTCTGGCAGTTCCCCTGATACTGCAGGGCAGGAACCTGGTCAGGGAGTGGAAGAAGTTCCGAACGCTGGTACAGTAGATTATACTGCATTACTTGAGCAGCTGATCCAACAGAATGAAAAGCAACAGGAATTAATGGAGACTCTGGTCAAGGAAAATAAGAAGCTTGAACAGGATATAAAGGATATCCAGAATGCTATGCCTGCCATGATGTGTATGCTCGGGGTGATCATCGGGGTTCTCCTGTTACATATACTTGCTTCTTATATCCGACCATAGATAGGATTTTTAATTATGTTGAATGAATTAGCGGGACTTGATGGATTTTTTTTTATTCTTGATTATTTTTTGCCGATAGGCTGCCTTATTATTGGCTGGTGCAATTTTTTAACCCATAAAAAAAATTCATCAGAAATAGAAAAATTTGTAAATTTTTCTGTAGCAGTATTTTTTTCATTTATGTTTATTTTTTGGCTTTTATTTAAGATTATAGCTTTGGTGAAATAAAAATATGGAAAATGAAGAATTATTAACAACTCCGGAAGCAGAGACAGAGGACACGGTTGAGATAACAGACGGTGAACCCAAAGTCTCGGAAGCTCCCCAGCAGACAGAAAGCTTAACGCTTGCTGTTGAGGATTACAACATGATAGCGGTGAAATCAATCCCGATCGGAGCCCTGAGCGGCGCCATCTTCATGATAATAGGGTTCGCATATCTTGGGATTGTTCACATATTTAAAAAAGTTTAAGGAAAGGTGGTTTTACTATGAGATTTTTATCAAACATCAAAAAGAAGGCTGTTATGCTCTTAACAGTTGCAACTGTTGCAGTTGCTTCCTGTGTTCCTGCATTTGCAGCTGATGCTGGTACTAGCACAGGTCTTTCTTCTGTTGAGACAGCACTGACAACATCCTTTACCAGCATTGGAAGTTCTATGACAAGCATTGTCGGAAAGATCCTTCCGGTTGCACTTCCGATCATGGGAGCTCTTCTCCTTGTTGGATTTGGTATCAAAGCATTTAAGAAAGTTGCAAATAAAGCCTGACGGTTTTCAGAACGGATTACTTACTTGGTGTAAGGTGAGGGAGGGAGACACCTTCCTCACCTTTTTTATGCAAATGTATCTCAAAAATAACGCAGCATGAGCCGGATCCGGATTACTGCAGCAAAGAAACGAGATACAGGAAAGGGGGAAACTTGAAAAGGATAAAGAAAAAACTTGTGGCTGTGATACTGGCAGTCAATATGTTGGTCATCGGAATCTTTGGATCATACCAGACAGCTCAGGCTGCGGAAATTGTGGCAGGTTATACGGCATTGGAAGTTATTGAGGGTATTTTGCTTTCTTTTGGTATCTCGATTTTTACAACTGAAATGGTTTCAACATTAACAGAAGATCCCAAAACTGCCCAAGATGAATATTGGAGAGAAACACAGGCTGCTCATTGGGCTGAGTACATGGAAGCTGTATATGAGGATGAACGAAAAAAAGGTGGTGGCAGTTCTGGACCAACTCCAACACCTGGCGTTACTGGTTCAGATATCCCCAGTTTTAAAGAAGTAATACAGAATATGAAGAATACCGGAAAAATTGTTCTCGGAGCTGCAGCTGGTGCCGGAGTTTGGGAATGTATGAGTAAGGCGGTTTCTAGTTTATGGGATAAGATAGTCGGTCAACATGATAAGTTACAAGATTTTACAGTTCCAGATTTTGATGAAAAAATTTCAAATTGTACTGGATGGGTAAAAACTCGTAATTCTTTATATGTATATGAAATTAATGAAAATATTATTTGTTTTTATTTGTCTGGTTATAGGGATGGAATATCTTTGGCAGCCGGATTTAAAAGTGGCTATTCTGGTAGTCGTGATATTTTTTGTAACGCTTATATGTTTTCTTCGAATGGTATTAAGACAGGGCGTTATGTTAATTCTGGTGGTAAGATTCTTTTGGATTCAGCAGATGAACCATATTCATATAGTTTTAATGTCCCGATTTATAAAAATGGTAAACTTATTAATAATGTAGACAAAAAAGAAAATATATGGGTTCATCCAGACCTGCAGGACACTTATAAAAATAATGGTAAGCTGGAATATCCTCAGCAAGCTCCGCAGCCTTTACAGATTCCTTCTATTGCTCAATTAACAGACCTTGCTAATAAGTTAAAGACAAATCCGCAGCAGTCACCGAACTCTGTTCAAGAATTAATTGATCAATTAAAACAAAATCCGCAACCGCAGCCAACCGTAGCTCCTAATCCTAATCCTGACCCCCATCCTAACCCAGATCCTAATCCTGACCCTGAGGTGACTCCAAAGCCAGATGATACAACTACTGATGTAAATCCAGATGATTATAAAGCAGATCTCCGGCTTGTTTTCCCATTCTGTATTCCCTTTGATCTGGTTCATCTGATCCAGGCATTTGAAGCAGAGCCGGAAGCTCCGGTGTTTGAGTTTCCTTTCGACCTAGAACTGCAGAACCCTTGGACTGGTAAGAAGATCCTTGATTATCATCATGTATTCAAACTTGATATGTCAGACTATGAACCTGTGATCAAGATCTTCCGGATCTTCGAGATCATATTTTTTATTATCGGATTGCTGATGATAACCCGACAACAAATGATTAAGGGGTGATGATTTTATGATTAAGTTTATGAAAGAGATCCTGGACAAGCTGCTGTCCGTGATCCTGTCCCTGCTTCCGCTCTCTCCCTTTGCGGATGCCATTGATAATCTGTCCCAGCTTCCCTATCTTGGTTATCTGAACTATTTTGTCCCGGTGGGGACTATCTTTAAGATCGGGACAGCCTGGCTTGCTGCTATCGCACTCTTTTATCTGTATAGTGTGTTAGCCCGTTGGATTAAATTGATTGAGTGATTGAGGTGATCGTATGATTTTCTTATATTCCGGGACTCCCGGATCAGGGAAGAGTCTGCACGTAGCAGAACGGTTGTATCATCTTCTCCGTGCTGGTCGTCCGACTGTGTGCAACTTCCCTATCAACTTAAACCGTATTCCTAAAAAAAAGCGTAATCTGTTCTGTTATAAGAGTAACCTTGAGATTACCCCGGACTTCCTGATCGAATTCTCCCGGGAACATTTCAAGGGTAAGAAAGTAAAAGAGGGTTCCCTGCTCCTGGTCATTGATGAGTGTCAGCTGATGTTCAATGCCAGGGATTGGAGCAAGTCCGGGCGTGATAAATGGCTGTCATTTTTTACGCTGCATAGACATTATGGCTATGACATTATCCTGGTTGCCCAGTTTGACCGGATGATAGACCGACAGATCCGGAGCCTGATCGAGTATGAATACATTCACAGGAAGGTAAGTAACTTTGGTCTGCGTGGAATGCTCCTTTGTGCAGTCATGCTGTCCCCGAAGCTTTTTGTCAGTGTAAAGGTCTGGTATCCGATGAAGGAGAAGGTAAGCAGTGAGTTTTTTAAGTGTAAGCGGAAATATTACTCGCTATATGATACTTACCTGATGCTGGATGCCCCGGAGTGATGTATCTCATTTCCTCCGGATCTGCCAGGCTTGCTGCAGAAATTTTGAGATATATTTCAGGAAACGTCTGGCAGTCCCAGAGCCGGAGGCTGTCCAGAAACTCCGTCAGCCCTGCTGTGTGGGAAGACGGGGGTCGGGGGGACCCGTCTGACCGCGCGGCAGCGCTGCCGGAGTTCCGTTACTGCCCCCTGCCACGGGCCTGTAATACGTGGTCTGAAAATACATACAAAATTCATGCAAAACCCTTGTAAATACTGGCGAAAATGGCAATTTTAAAATTTGGCGAAACTGCTCTCTCGCCAAAAACTTTAACAAACTAAAGTGAGGTGTTATTTTGATTGATAAACGTGTGTTAGCAACTACAAAAATATATCAGGAATTAGATGATGAAAACTGTAAATACTGGTTTGATTTTAACAAATCTAAGTTCCTGCATAACATTGATACCTTTTATTATTCTGTAAAATTAGTGGAGGACTTTACAAATGACTCAGCTGATGATTCCGTTCTCAGGTTTCGTAAATTCTTTGAGCAGAAGAAATCAATCCTTGACTCCAGGTATGGACAACTTGTACAGATCTTCTTTCCTGGGTTTGACCGTAGCCTTAATCTGTGCGCTGGCTCTTACGCTGGTTTTTTCAGTATTCGTCTGGAATGCCCGGAATGGTTTGATATTTTCATTGCTCCTTCTGTTCCTCATGGTTCTGATGGTGGTTTCTCAGTTACGTCTGAGATCGTTGTACAACTCCGATCTTATATGCTGTGGATGTATGGAGTTCATGAAGCCTTTGAACGCTCTTATGAATATGTGAAACAGATCTGTGATTACTTCGGTTTACATATCGCATACTGTCAGGAAAACAGGATTGACTACTGCTGGCACAGCAACTACTTAAGTAATCCAGAAAAGTTCTTTTCACCGGAGAGCTTCTACAAGATGAGGGTGGACCGGTTCAAAGATGCCCTGATACATACTGCCAAAGTCGGATCAGAAGGATATGAGATTGATTATGTATCAATGGGAAAACGTTCTGACAAGGTATTTATCCGTATCTATCTGAAAAGTAAAGAGGTCATTGAAAAGAATTATAAACCATGGTTCTTCAAGGTATGGCTGTTCAATGGTCTGATCAACCGCTATGACCTATACTGTTATGAAGAATGTTATAAAAAGCATTCCTGGCAATATCTGGATACTGCCAGACTGAAATATTACAGTGAATATGGTTCTGATCCGGAACTCCGGGAGCAGTGCAGGGATGTTGTGGAGGGTAAAGCTACCATGTCCCCGGATACGCTGCATAAACTTGCAGATACATTAACACCGAAGATCAACCTGATCATGAACGTGGAATACCAGACAATGAGAAAGCATACCAAGACGTATGAACTGGTACCGTTCCGGGATAACAGTGCAAGGGAAACGTCCAAAAGGATTTATGATTACCTGGATAACCGGAAGATCATAGCTGACTATCTGACCTTTTATGTGTTCCGCCTGGTCAAACCGGAAGGGGATTCCAATAAATCAAGACGTGATTTGTGTGCTTTCTGGACTGCTCTACGGAGTTGCAGGATGATAGATGTAAATGTCAGACCAAAAGATGTGAAGCTGATCCGGCAGTACTGCAGGCAGCTCAACAGTGACATAATGAAAAAGCGTGTGATCAATGCTGCGGTAACTCTCGGTATCTATACCAGGGGGATCAACAATGATAACGTGGTGCAGGATTGTGTTGAAGCACTTTGCCAGCTGAATGATAATGATATTCATGATGCAAACCGCTACAAACAGAAAAAAGCCCGCCAATTCAATAGCAGTGAACTGGCGGACACTTATGTAAGTAGTGTTACTCATGAGTATCAGATAGTCAATATCAATACTGGTGAAGTATCTACGGACATAATACCATAAGCACCTTGAAATTACAATAAAATTTAGGAGGTCATTATGAGATTAGTTAAATATGAAAGCTATATTGTTACTGTAAAATCTGCTTCCTGTCTTCCAGCAGGAGAATATCTGTTATATTTCCAGAATGTGTTTGTTTTTGAAGAAACCTGCAGTTGTGGTCTGGCTATTCTTAATTTTTCTGGAAGCCCTGATGATTCAAGTGTATTCTTTAATTTTTATGCTGATGATGAGATAGCAATCCGTAAATATGAGTAGTGTATCTCAAAAGTCATGCTGCAGCGTTCTGATCAGAGTTGCACGTGCGAAAAAATGAGATACAAAGGAGGTACTTATGAGTATATCTTTAAAACAAGCTTATGATCTGTTTATTTTTGATCGTGCAACTTATTGTAAGCAAAAGACTATCCAGAATTACAAGAATACGCTTTCATACTTCTTTAAGTTTCTGGAAGGTGACCGGGGCTGTCCTATATCTGAGATCATGCTTGATTCTGTTACTACCATGGATTTAAAAAAATATGTTGCCTTTCTGCGTTCCAGGAATAAACTTGAATCCCATCCTTTAAAGCCTACAGTAAATCAGCCCATAACTAAGAGATCTATCCGGACATATTCTGTAGATCTTCGAACTTTCTTCCATTTTCTGTATTATGAGGAGTACATACCGACTGATATAACTAAGGGATTTAAGATCATTAAGTCTGAAACTAAATTGGTGTTACCGTTATTTGATGGTGAAGTACAGAAAATTGACAGTTGTTTTAACCAGAAGACTTATACCGGACTTCGTAATTACTGCATTGTTCATTTAATGTTAGATGAGGGATTACGTTCAGGTGATGTTGTGAATTTAACTACCAGATCAATAAATTTTGATGAATCCTATATTATTGTACTGAATGGTAAAGGTGATAAAGACAGGATTGTTCCTCTGGCGAAAAGACTTCGACAGCCATTGTATAGATATCTGACATTTTACAGGCCTCGTACTTTAGAACATGATTCCCTGTTCTGTTCTTTGCATAATCCGGAAGAACCATTCACACTGGATGCAATTAAGTCACTTTTCAGCCGGATCAGGAAGGAGACAGAGCTTTCCCGTCTGAAGCCGCATTTGCTCCGGCACACATTTGCAACATCTTTTATTCTTGGTGGTGGTGATCTGGAATCATTAAGACTTTATCTTGGACATAGCAGTTATGATACAACTCAGAATTATCTGCACCTTGCAAATACTTATGAGAGAATGGGATCAGATGTATATAAGTTAGATGGCATTTTCTTCCGTTCGTATTATTCTCGGGGCTATGCGATCGGAACTAACCAAAGGGTCAAGTAGCCTTGTCAAGTAAAAAAACAACCGCTAGAAACCTTGATTTCTAGCGGTTTTACGTGCGTTAGAGGATTCGAACCCCCGGCCTTTTGGTCCGTAGCCAAACGCTCTATCCAGCTGAGCTAAACGCACATCCTTGTGAAGTTCTTATCTCGTGTCCCTCACAACAATGAGTATTCTACTCTATACTGGAGCATTTGTCAACACTTTTTTTGAATTTTTTATTTTTTTCTTTTGATTCGCAAAATTATAACAATTTACAACTATTCTGTAATGATATCAGTACACAGGTACACCAAAATACCATCGCAGTCCTGTTTTCATTAATTCCGCCGCAAAGCCTCGATCGGGCTCAGTTTTGCTGCTTTCTTCGCAGGATAAATTCCAAAGAATACTCCTACTGCACAGGAAAACAAAGTCGCCGCCATAATTGTACTCAGGCTGATTCCCGGAGTGATGGACATTCCCATACTGCTGCTTATGATTGAACAGATCACATATCCGCCAATCACACCCAGAACAATTCCTATCACCCCTCCAATCACCGTCAGAATTGCCGCCTCTGCCAGAAACTGCATCATAATAGAAGAGGTTTTCGCTCCCAGTGACTTACGGATACCAATCTCTCTGGTACGTTCTGTTACGGAAACCAGCATAATATTCATAACGCCGATACCGCCAACCAGAAGGGAAATTCCCGCCACAAAGGAGATAAAAGCAGTCACCATATCCAGCATCTGATTCATAGAGCTCATAATATCCTGAAAGCTCTGTACCTGAAAGTAATCTTTTCCTGCACACTGATGTCTTTTTTCCATCAGTTTTACCACTTTGTCAGCAACATCCTGACTGTTTAAGCTCTTATCTGCCTGCATTGTTACTGAGAAAAAGTAATCGGATACACCGGTGAATTCATTCATTGTAGTATAGGGAACATTAATAGTCACCGGCATTCCCTCATAAGTATAACTGACAAAGGTTCCATTTTCTTTCTGGGTTGTCACCCCGCAGATACGAAGACTTTTGGTCAGTCCATAACAATTGACATCTACAGTCATTCCAACCACATCATCTGTGCCAAAGAGTCTTTTTGCATCTGCATCGGAAAGCACACAGACATTTTTTGCTTCCTGAACTTCATTTTCTCCGAAATATACTCCATGCTTCATGGTGGCATTATTTAACAGCTTTGCATCCGGTCCCTCACCCGTCAGCATAAGAGAAAAATTTCCCTTACCTGTGGTAGTTTCTCCACTGAATGAATCCGAAACATTTACTCCTTCTATACCGTCTACCGCCCGGATTGCTTCCACATCATCCGCAGTGATCCACTCCTCATCTGTCTGTGCCTCATCGCTGACACTGATGGCAATCTGCCCGCCGCCGATATCATCAATTTCACTGTTCATCTGGTTCTTGGTTCCTTCACCCACAGATACAATGGCAATTACAGAAGCAATGCCAATGATAATGCCAAGCATAGTCAGAAAAGAACGTCCCTTATTTGCCATAATGTTATGGACTGCCATCTTGATATATTCATACAGATTACTCATCGGCATCCTCTCCTGTCTGTTCAGGAACTGCCTGTACTTCCATTCCCTCTGTGTAATCACCCAGATCTGCGATTACTTCTTCTCCTTCTTTGATTCCGTCCGTAATTTCCACATAATCCTCTGAGCTGATTCCTGTGGTAATATTTCTCTTTGTCACCAGTCCATCTTCTATCACATAGCAGAAGGAGCCTTCTTTTCCGATATTGACCACTTCCACAGGAAGAGTCACCACATTTTTCGCAGAAGCCGCATAAATCTTAACCTTTGCATCTACTCCCAGGAAAATATCTTCATCCGGATTATCAATGCTTACTGTTGCTGAAATGACCGGCGTTCCTTTTTCATTCTGCACCGCAATATGACTCATTTTTGTTACAGTACCCTGATAAGTATTATCCCCCAAGGTAATCTCAACAGACTGCCCCTCTTTCACTGTATTATAATCATATTTAGAGAGAGTCACATCCACACTTGCCTTGTCTGCATTCTCAATAGTAAACAGTTCCATACCCTGAGTAACTGCTGCTCCCTGCTTAATATCTGCCTTGGATATGATTCCGTTAAATTCCGCGGTGATTCCTTTCTTTCCTTCCTTCACCAGCTCCTCGGCTGATTTTGCGTCCAGTTCGGAAAGATTATCTGTTACTTTCAGTTTCTCTTTTTCTTCTTTTGTCAGGCTTGTGGAATCTGCCTCTGCGATAGCTTTCTCAGAAGCCAGATCTGACTGAAGCTCTGCAAGTTCATCGCTTGCTGTCTCAAGTGCACTTTCCAGAGCAGAAGTATCCGCAGTTACTGTCCCGCCATCACTTCCACTGTAATCATATCCGTAGGAGGAAGAATCTTCCCCATCGCTGTCATCTGCATCTGAACCGTCTGAAATTCCCCATGAGTAATCTGCACTGCTTTCTGTGAAATCAGAAAGTACCGGCATTTTCGGTGTCTGCTGCTTAAGATCATTATAAGTCTGCTGTGCCTGCTGCATTGCGAGCTGTGCCTGTGTTCTTGCAGCCTCCGCATTATCCAGAGCCTGTGTATTCTCATCTGAAGGGTCTGCCTGCCATGTTGCAAATGCCATCTGATATGTGGTGTCTGCCTGATTATAATCGCTTTGTGCCTGATTATACTGTGCATTCAGATCTGAGAGCTGCTGCTGGTACTGCGGAAGAGTCTCCGTCTTGTATGTATAAAGTGCGGCCTGATATTTACTCTGGATTTCCTCCTGTTTCTTTGCCTCTGCCTGGGCTTTTGCCTGAGCTTCCTGCTGCTGTGCCTGAGCCTGAGCTGCTGCCTGTGCGGATGCCTGAGCTGCCGCTTCACGCTGTGCCGCTGCTGCTGCCGCTGAAATCTGTGATTTCAGAGACGAGACATAAGCTTTTTTATCCTTTATTTTCTTCTCAAGCTCCTGAACATTCTTTTTGGCATCCTTCTGCTTCTTCTCTGCTTTGTAAGATTTATTTCTTGTATCCTTTGTATCATACTTTGTTGATTTCAGATTCAGTTCTGCTTTCCGATTATCTTTCTCCAGATCCTCTGTATTAAACTCGATCAGTTTTGTTCCCTTTTTCACCACATCTCCCTGGGCAAAAGAAACCGTTTTCAGCTCTGCATTTACAGGAGAATAATAGGTCTTCTCCTCTTCACTTCCCACTGTTCCTGTAGCATCTACAATTTCCTCAACATCACCCTTCTCTGCAATTACCACCTGAACCTGCGGGATCTGATTTTCTGTGGAATTCCTCTGACCTGCTACTGTAACTCCGCCGGCAACAACGAGAACAGCAGCTGCTCCAATAATAATTTTCTTTTTACTTTTCTTTTTTTTCATAATATTTGTCTCCTTGTAACCGGGTTTATGCATCCAGCTGATTTTTTATATATTCTTCTTTCCCATAGTTTTTATTGATAAAATCTGACTCTATCTTTCCATCCATAATTCTGACTACACGCCTTGCCTGAGCAGCAATCCCATTATCATGTGTGATCAATATGACCGTTTTTCCCTGCTCGTGCATACTTTTAAGAATCTGAAGAATCTCCTTACTGGATGCAGAATCCAGATTTCCTGTAGGTTCATCTGCCAGGATCACCGGTGGCTGGGCCGCGATTGCTCTTGCAATAGCCACCCTCTGCTGCTGTCCTCCTGACATTTCATTTGGTCTGTGATCCATACGTTTCTCAAGCCCTACCATGGTCAGTGACTCTACTGCCAGCTTATGTCTCGTTTTTCTGTCTACCCCTCTGTAAACCAGCGGTAGTTCCACATTTTCAATTGCAGTCAGATTTGAGATCAGATTAAATCCCTGAAAAATAAATCCGATCTCCCGGTTTCTGACTTCTGAGAGTTCATTGTCTTCCATTGTGGACACATCAGTTCCATTCAGAAAATATTCGCCGGATGTAGGCACATCCAGACAACCCAGCATATTCATAAATGTAGACTTTCCTGAACCTGACTGTCCGATAATAGCAACAAACTCACCCTTATTAATTTCCAGATTAATATGATCCAGCGCCCGTACTTCATTCTCGCCGGGATTATATATTTTACACAAATCTTTTACTCTGATCAGCGCTTCCTCCATCTTTCCCTCCCGTCTATTAAATATCCTGCTCCAATCCAGATCTTACAGAATCGCAACCTGTCTTTCGTAAGATATCAGAAATACCTTTTACAATCATAACCTCACTTATATGTTAAAAGGGCAGCGCTTCAGTTTTCCAAAAGCTCTGCCCTTATCTGCGGAATCTGCAAGTCTCTGTTATCAGAAACGATACAGCTTCCACGATTTCTTCATATTTTTATTCCGCATCTGCCTGACTTTTTATGCTTCCAGCAGAAATGCCTTATATGCTTTCTTAGCTTCGTAAATATCTGCCTTACTTGTCACTTCCCATGGTGCATGCATACTGAGCACTGCCACACCGCTGTCAATGACTTCCATTCCATAAAGTGCTGCGATATAAGCGATTGTTCCGCCTCCGCCTACATCAACTTTACCAAGCTCAGCTGTCTGGAACGCAACTTCATGGCTGTCAAAAATATTTCTGACTCTTGCCACATATTCTGCATTTGCATCATTCGAGCCGGATTTACCTCTTGCTCCGGTAAATTTATTTAATACGATACCTCTTCCAAGATAAGCTGCATTCTTTTTCTCAAATGCCTCCCCATAAGCCGGATCATAGCCTGCACTTACATCAGAGGAAAGCATACTGGAATTCTTCAGAGTTCTTCTCAATCTCAGATCACTGTAGCATCCCATTGCATCCAGAAGTTCAGCCACTGCGTTCTCAAAGAAACGTGACTGCATACCGGTTGCACCTACGCTTCCAATCTCTTCTTTATCAGTAAACAGACAGCAGGAAGTGTGTTTCGGGGTGTCCATCCCAAGCATTGCAAGCAGAGAAGTATATGCGCACACTCTGTCATCCTGTCCATAAGCAGCGATCATACTTCTGTCCAGACCACACTCTCTTGCCTTTCCTGCCGGTACGATCTCCAGCTCTGCAGAAAGAAAATCTTCCTCTTCCATATCATACTTCTCTTTAAGGATATTCAGTACATTCTGTTTTACTGCCTCTTTCTTCTTATCATCTTCCAGGTCTTTCAGTGGTCTGCTGCCGATCAGGATGTCCAGATTCTCTCCCTCGATCACTTCTGCCGCTTTTTTCTGCATCTGCTTTCCTGCAAGATGGATCAGAAGGTCTGTGATATATACGATCGGATCATCCTCATCCTCACCGATATTTACTTCTGCTGTACTTCCGTCTTTCTTTACCACTACGCCATGAATTGCCAGGGGAAGAGTCACCCACTGGTATTTCTTAACACCGCCATAATAATGGGTATCCAGATATGCAAGATCCGTATCCTCATATAATGGATTCTGTTTGACATCAAGACGTGGAGAATCAATGTGTGCTCCCAGAATATTCATTCCCTCAGAAATATCATCCTGTCCGATATGAAACAGTGCAATGATCTTCTTCATTCCGACTGTATAAACTTTATCTCCTGCTTTCAGTTTCTCACCCTTCGCAGTCTTCTCTTCCAGAGATTCATAACCTGCTGCCCGTGCTTCTCTGATGATCTGCGTCACACATTCACGCTCTGTTTTTCCCACATTAAGAAAATTGCGATACGCTTTTGCAACCTGCTCCAGTTCTTTTTCTTCTGCTTCTGTATAAGAAAGCCATGCATTTCTACGTTCCATTTACTGTTCCGCCTTTCTTTATGACTGTCATTCATAGTATTGCTTTGATAACGGTAACTATTCATCAGTTCGCTATTATGTAATGATATTGAACAATTACCTGTTTTTCATTATAAAACATCCTCTGAAAATTTTCCATATGATTAATATTTATTTGTCAGTGGACATTATGATTCATTTCCGCTATAGTTGATGGCAGGTTAATGTTTCTCCTCTCAAATTCATTATTTGCGAGGATTATTATAAAAATATCTGCAATACCAGGAGGTTCTGTCATGAAAAATTCAGAGGAACTGCGTCAGCAGCTTCGTTCCATAAACCGCAAAAGTTATCCGGCATATAAAGGGCTGAAAGGTCTGTATCATTTTGGAAATTATATTCTGTCCATCGACCATGTGCAGGGAGATCCTTTTGCTTCTCCCTCTCATGTCAGCATTCAGATTTCACACAGAGATACCGGATTTCCCGTCGAATATTATAAAGATACACTTACCGGGACTACTCTTTGCGACTATCTTACACGTCAGTTTGAAAAACAGGTCAGTCAGTACAGCTTTCGTGCAAAAGGCTCCGGCAAAAGCGGCCTGCTCACTGCCAGTCATTGTGGTCAGGAGATTCTTTCCCGGACAGCCTGTGAAATAACAGAAAAAGGCATAACCGCCCGCTTTTTTGTGGGCTTCCCTGCTAATGGCCGCACGATCAATGCCACTGAACTGGAGAAAATCCTTTTTGATTTTCTGCCTGTATGCATTCAAAAATCCTTTTTCTACTCCAGCCTTAATGCAAAGGAATTACAGAATTATATAGAGCTTGCAGAGGATCAGGAATTTATCCGTCAGACGCTGCCCGCAAAAAATCTCTGCGCATTCATAGCCGATGGCTCCATCCTCCCAAGAGAAAGCGGTATTTCCTCCCGCCCTATGAAAGCTTCCATTCCCTTTACTTCTCCGGACAGTCTGCGCATTTCCATAAATCTTCCCCATAAAGGAAAAATCACAGGCATGGGGATTCCAAAGGGAATCACTCTGATCGTAGGCGGTGGATATCATGGCAAATCCACGCTTCTGAATGCACTTGAACTTGGTGTATACAATCATATCCCCGGAGATGGACGTGAATACGTGATCACAGATGCAACTGCTGTCAAACTGCGTTCAGAAGATGGCCGTTTTATCAAGGATGTGGATATTTCCATGTTTATAAATGATCTTCCAAACAAGAAAGATACCCGCTGTTTCTCTACACTGGATGCCAGTGGAAGCACTTCCCAGGCAGCCGGTATCGTAGAAAGCATGGAAGCCGGAAGCCACCTTTTTCTTCTTGACGAAGACACCTCCGCAACTAACTTCATGGTTCGTGATGCTTTCATGCAACAGGTTATCCAGCGTGAGAAAGAGCCGATCACTCCGTTTCTGGAACGTGCAGAAGATCTTTATAAAAAAGCAGGGATTTCTACAATTCTTGTTGCCGGTAGTTCCGGGGCATTCTTTCATATTGCAGATACAATTATCCAGATGGACAATTACGTTCCAAAAGATATTACAGCTTCTGTCAAAAAATTATGCAGCCAATATCCTCTGCCTGCTGTTTCAGTTACTGATTTTCAGCTTCCGCACAGCCATCGCATTATGAGCAGACCTGCCGAATCTTCTAAGCGCCTCATACATAACAGTCGTGGAAATCATTCCGATTCCGGTGCCGCAAAACCTGAGCGCCTGAAAACCAGAATCTCCGGAACAGATGGCTTCTCTCTCGGCAGACAGGAGATTGATCTCCGCTATACAGAACAGCTTATTGACGCAGAACAGACCGCTGCCTTAGGTCTCCTGCTGAAATATGCAGTTGAACATCTGGCAGACGGCAGACGTACCCTGCCTGAGATTGTGCAGTTTCTTTGGAAAAATCTCTCTTTACATGGTCTGTCCTTCTTTACGGAGAATCAAAAAATTTCCTGTGGTTACGCTACTCCCCGTATTCAGGAAATTTATGCCTGTCTTAATCGTTACAGAGGTTTATAAGAAAGAATCCTGCTTCAGTGACATAATAAAATCACCGCTTCTCCGTCGATCTTGTCGGCTAAGCGGTGATTCACGTTCATTTTACACTTTTTAGGGAAAGGAAAGATTTTCTCTTAAGGTACGTCATTTCCTTAAGATGTAAATATCATAACCTATAAATGTGAGAGAAATTTGTCTAATTTCTAAT
>ENA-UALK01000142-UALK01000142.1-human-gut-metagenome-genome-assembly--contig:-NODE-142-length-33823-cov-8.008855_pt1 | contig 33823 bp, 29 predicted proteins | sample MGYA00243703_ERZ654476 | MGnify/ENA primary metagenome ERZ654476 (study PRJEB26926, sample SAMN06164821) | human gut metagenome | biome: ENVO:00009003; feature: ENVO:2100002; material: ENVO:00002003...
GTAATATGAGAATACTTTTCTTTTATTTATGATAGTTTTTTAGCCTTGAAAACCGGTTGTATCTTCTGAATCTCCGACTCAAAACCAAACCAGTAACCATGTCCTTCTTCATCGGTGGGAAGGAAACATAATCGTAGATTCTCGCGATATGCTCCGTATTCTATTTCCCAGCTTTCAGGTGGTAGCTGTCTTTTGGTTCTTACTTTTTCTGCCGGAGCTTTTTTTAATGACATACCCGCTTCTATCCATGCAATGCTGACTTGTGTCAGGTAGTCGGGATAATGATTCTTGCAGAAGTCATAGAGGATTAATCCTCTTTTTTCCAGGCTAAGAGGGGTGTCAATCACATCTGTTTGAACTAAATGATCGAGTAACTCATGTATAAAATGAGGGTTTTCGAGAATGAGTATCCGTGTGATGCTTCGCCAAGTTGGGGTATTGTAGAAACCGTCTAACAGGCGGGACAGATAATGTGCTGTCTGTAATTCATCTACGGTGATTTCACGAGTTTGAAGAACTTCGTATGGAGGGAGTGGAGAGTACTGTATGCCTAATTCGTCCGCTCTTCTTTTCATTTCGGTGCCCGGAAGTAATTTGAGGGATTCCAGTTGGATTTCTCCTGTGCCATACTCTGCTAAAGTACGGACATCATCGAAAATTTCTGATAGATGGTAGAGTGGGAGTCCTGCTATTAAGTCGGCATGAGTTTCCATGTTTTCAAGGGAACATAGATACTTGAGTCCGGTCAAAGCATCGGAGAGTTTGCCTATTCTCCGGCTTTGTTCAAGCACGTTTTCCCGAAGGCTTTGGATTCCGGCTTCCAGGTGTAGCAGTCTTTTAGGAAGGGTGGCTAATTCCTGTTTGAGTTCATCGGAAAGGAGTGCAGGATGAATTTCCAGATGAAAACAGATATCCGGGTATTCGCGGAATAGATTTAGTAATTCTTTTGCCCGTTTGTTGTTGTAATTGAAAGTGCGGTCCAGTACCCGTACATTCTTGATTCCGTGTTGGTGTATCACGTCAAGACGTTTCCGGGTTGCTTCAAGAGATAGGGTGCGAACCGGTTTTTCACCTCCACTGACACAAAAGGCACAGGTGTTAAAACATCCGCGGGTAGTTTCTAATTGCACAAAGGGTTTGCTCCAATTGAAGAAACGGCTCTCTTCAGGAGGAACTAATTCGGAAAAGTTCATGACACGGGCGAGCCCGTTGTCATGGTATGCTTCCGATTCATCCAGATAGCAGAGTCCTGTGATTGATTTCCATTCTTTTCTTGGCTGATTCCACACTTTTAACCATAAAGGAAATACTTCTTCGCCTTCTCCGCGAAACACTCCGCTTACAAATTTGTTCTTATATAAGAAAGCTTCATTATCTCCTAAAAACTCGGGACCTCCGAGTATAACACAGCAGTGAGGTAGTAACGCTTTTGCGCGTGAAACGATGTGCAGGAGTTGCTCGTGATTAAATAGCCAGTTGGTAGCTGCAATGATATCCGGTTGATGGCGGTAGATTTGATTGACGACACTACCGGTATTTTCATTGATAGTGGCGGAGACCGTACACCATTCAATGTCTGTATTATTTGCTATCTGGGCATGTAAGGCTGGCAATGCCAGCGAAGAATGAGCGTACGAACTATTTAAATCAAGCCAAAGAAGTTTCATGTGGAAAATTTAATATTATCTTTGCAAAGGTACAAAAAACTTGTGGCTTGTGATGTATAGTAAATATAAAATGCTAATTTTGTATTAATAAACGCAATAAACTAGAGAATTATGAAAATGATAAAGAGATATGCAGGTATCTTGATGATGCTGACTTTATTGGTTGGCTTTACTTCGTGTGAGAGTGAAGAAGAGACAGAATTTAATCTGCCTGGCGAGTGGTATACTAATGAAGAAATTGATTTCGGGGCATATACCTGGGGAAGAGGTACGCTCATGACATTTAATGCGAGAAATCAAGGAACGATTGGTTCTGCTGGTGATCCAAATTATCTGGTTTTTGAGTGGAGATGGATTGATGGAGGATATAATTCAATGGAATTATTTTTCTACGGTGACCGCACTTATGCCTATATTTGGGGTGCAGAAGCTACCGGCAGGACATTTAGTGGAACATGGTATAATAATTGGCAGGATTTTAGAGATAGAATAGATGGACAGCCATTTTATATGAGGCGTCAATAAAATAATAATGAAGATTAAAAATAAAGCCAGAGTCGATTATGATTCTGGCTTTATTTTTGAATATAGGAATTTATTTTTTCAGAAACAACTTCTTAAACTCCGCCGGATAAGGTGTCTCGAACTCCATCAAATCTCCCGTTACCGGATGATAGAAACAAAGTTTGAAAGCATGGAGTGCCAGTCGTCCGATAGGGTTGGGAGCATCTTCTCTTCCATATCTTCCATCACCGATAATAGGATGTCCTAAATCTTGCATGTGTACACGAATCTGATTCTTTCGGCCGGTTTCCAAATCGAGTTCCAACAGAGAATATCCGTTGGCACGTTTGATGGTCTTATAGTGGGTAATAGATTTTGATCCACCGTCATCATATTCACTGGAACTTACATAAAGCGTTTTATCAGTCAGCCAGGAAACGACTGTATCATAATCTTTTTCCATACTTCCCTCCACCACAGCTACATATCGACGGTCAGTCACGATATCGTGCCAGTTATCACGTAGTGTCCGCTGTGTTTTTTCGTCTTTAGCAAACATCATCAGGCCGGAAGTGTCCCTGTCCAGGCGATGAACGATAAACACACGGAATTGACGTCCGGAACGTTGCACGTATTCGTTAAGTATTGTATAGGCTGTGCGCTCTTTCTGTCTTTCTGTATTGACTGATAAAAGTCCCTGCATCTTCTCGACAACAATGATATAGGCATCCTCATATACGATTTTCAGCAGTCTGTTATTAAATTCTTTTTTTCCCTTTTGTTTGCTGATTTGCACTTTCATGCCCGCTTCAAGAGGAAAGTTGAATTGTGTGGTTATCACATTATCAACAAATACAACCCGTTTGCTTAACAACGATTTTAATTTCGTACGACTTGCGTCCGGCATCTTGGTAGCCAGGAACTCCATTAGTTCCATGGGTTCTTTCACTGCATAATTGGTATATTGAGCACGTGCTTTTTCAGCAGGAGTTCTTCTAGGTCTTTTTCCCATTTCTTTTTTCTTTTGAAATTCTATTATCATCACGGATTATCGAAGTTCCAGCAACACCACATTTTCTACGTGGTGGGTGTGAGGGAACATATCTACCGGTTGAATGGCTTTTACCTTGTATTTCTCATCGAGTAATTGCAAATCCCGTGCTTGAGTAGCAGGATTACAACTTACATACACAATCCGTTTCGGTTCGGCAAACAAGATGACATCAACTACATCCTGGTGCATACCGGCACGAGGAGGATCAGTAATGATTACATCCGGGCGTCCATGCTGATTGATGAAATCCTGTGTCAGTATATCCTTCATATCACCGGCATAAAACAATGCATTCTTGATATCATTGATTTCTGCATTTACCTTTGCGTCTTCGATAGCTTCCGGCACATATTCGATACCGATTACCTGGCGAGCCTGGCGTGATACGAAGTTGGCGATTGTTCCCGTTCCTGTATAGAGGTCATATACCAGTTCGTTGCCTGTTAATCCGGCAAATTCACGGGCCACTTTATATAAATTATAAGCCTGTTCCGAGTTGGTCTGATAGAATGATTTCGGTCCTACTTTGAAACGCAGTCCCTCCATTTCTTCAAAGATGTGATCTTTCCCTTTAAATACATGCACATCCAAATCATTGATTGTGTCATTGCACTTATTATTAATAATGTATAGAAGAGAAGTGATTTCTGGGAAAGAGTCCGCTACGAATTGGAGTAACTGCTTGAACAGTTCCATTTCGTGATCTTCCGTAATCTTGCAAATGACGATTACCATCAGTTCGCCAGTTGAAGAGGTGCGTACAATCATATTCCGCAGCATACCTTCCTGTGTGCGCAGATTGATGAAAGAGTAATCGTGTTCGTAAGCGTAGTCACGTACAGCGTTGCGGATACGGTTGGATATATCATCCTGTAACCAGCATTTCTCAATAGCCAGCACCTTGTCAAAGGCTCCCGGAATGTGGAAACCCACCGCATTCATCTGGTCATACTTCACATCCTGACGAACTTCTTCGTTTGTCAACCAGCGTTTATTTGAGAAGGTGAATTCCAGTTTGTTCCTGTAGAATTCCGTCTTGTCAGAACCGAGAATCGGAGAAATTTCGGGAAGTTCGATTTTCCCGATACGTCTCAAATTATCTTCCACTTGCTTTTGCTTATATCTGATCTGCTCCGAATAGGGGAGCACTTGCCACTTGCAGCCACCGCATACGCCATAGTGTTGGCAGAAAGGAACAGCGCGATTGGGCGACAGCTCGTGAAACTTCACCGCTTCAGCTTCGGCATATTTATTCTTTTTACGCTTGATTTGCAGGTCTACGACATCACCCGGCACTACATAGGGAACAAAAATCACCAGGTCGTTTACTTTTGCGATGGCTTTTCCTTCGGCAGCCACATCCATGATTGTTACCTTCTCCAATAAGGGAAGCTCTTTTTTCTTTCTTGCCACTTTTACACCAGTCTAATAATTACTTTGCAAAAGTAGGTATTTTTTTTGGAAAAAATTCGGGTATACAGAAATATTCCGGATTGTAATGTCGAAATTGCATTTTGATAGAAAGTTTTTTCGCAAAAAGTTTTCAAGTTTGCGAAATATCCTTAGATTTGCGAACAGAAAAAAATCATAATGTAACTTTAAACACAATATTATGGATAAAAAAAGAGTTTATACCTTTGGTAATGGTCAGGCAGAAGGAAAGGCTGACATGAAGAATTTGCTCGGTGGTAAGGGAGCCAACCTTGCAGAAATGAATTTAATCGGAATTCCTGTCCCTCCCGGATTCACAATAACTACAGATGTTTGTACGGAATACAATACGTTAGGACGTGATAAAGTGGTTGAGCTACTGAAAGATGAAGTGGTAAAAGCGATCACTCACGTGGAAACGTTGATGAAATCTAAATTCGGTGACGTTGAAAATCCTTTGTTGGTGTCTGTACGTTCCGGTGCGCGCGCATCTATGCCGGGTATGATGGATACGATTCTGAACTTGGGATTGAATGACGAAGTGGTAGAAGGTATTATCCGTAAGACAGGTAATGCACGCTTTGCATGGGACTCTTATCGTCGTTTTGTGCAGATGTACGGTGACGTAGTATTGGGCATGAAGCCTACCAATAAAGATGATATCGACCCGTTCGAAGCAATCATTGAAGAGGTGAAGAAAGCGAAAGGGGTAGAACTGGATAACGAGTTGAAAGTGGAAGACTTGCAGGAACTCGTAAAGAAATTTAAGGCTGCCGTAAAGGAACAGACCGGAAAAGATTTCCCGACTGGTGCATACGAACAACTTTGGGGAGCTATATGTGCCGTATTTGATTCATGGATGAATGAACGCGCTATCCTTTACCGTAAGATGGAAAGTATACCTGATGAATGGGGTACAGCTGTCAATGTACAGGCTATGGTGTTCGGTAATATGGGTGAAACTTCGGCTACTGGTGTTTGTTTCTCACGTGATGCCGGTACGGGTGAAGACCTTTTCAATGGTGAATATCTGATTAACGCACAAGGTGAAGACGTAGTGGCCGGTATCCGTACTCCGCAACAGATCACCAAGATTGGTTCTCAACGTTGGGCTGTATTGGCTGGTGTGACCGAAGATGTTCGCGCAGCGAAGTTCCCTTCCATGGAAGAGGCAATGCCGGAAATCTATAAAGAATTAGATGCTCTCCAGACTAAACTGGAAAATCATTATAAAGATATGCAGGACATGGAGTTCACCGTACAAGAAGGTAAACTCTGGTTCCTTCAGACACGTAACGGTAAGCGTACAGGTGCTGCTATGGTGAAGATCGCTATGGATTTGCTCCGTCAGGGCATGATTGACGAAAAGACTGCTTTGATGCGCGTGGAACCGAATAAACTCGATGAATTGCTTCACCCTGTATTCGATAAGGATGCTTTGAAGAAAGCCAAAGTGTTGACTCGTGGTCTTCCGGCTTCTCCGGGTGCTGCAACCGGTCAGGTGGTGTTCTTTGCTGACGACGCTGCTGAATGGCATGCTGCCGGTAAACGTGTGGTAATGGTTCGTATCGAAACTTCTCCGGAAGACTTGGCCGGTATGGCAGTTGCCGAAGGTATTCTTACGGCTCGTGGCGGTATGACTTCTCATGCTGCTGTTGTGGCTCGTGGTATGGGTAAATGTTGTGTATCAGGTGCAGGTGCATTGAATATCGATTATAAAAACCGTACCGTAGAAATTGACGGTGTTGTGTTGAAAGAAGGCGATTATATCTCTCTGAACGGAAGTACAGGTGTAGTTTATAATGGTAAGGTAGAAACACAGGCTGCAGAACTTTCCGGTGACTTTGCTGAATTAATGACGCTGGCTGATAAGTATACTCGTCTGCAGGTACGTACAAATGCGGATACTCCTCATGATGCGGAAGTGGCTCGTAACTTCGGTGCAGTAGGTATTGGGCTTTGCCGTACGGAACACATGTTCTTCGAAGGTGAAAAGATCAAGGCAATGCGTGAAATGATTCTGGCGGAAAATGCGGAAGGACGTCGTAAAGCATTGGCTAAGATTCTTCCATACCAACAGGAAGACTTTAAGGGCATCTTTAAAGCAATGGCTGGTTGCCCGGTAACTGTTCGTTTGCTCGATCCTCCTTTGCATGAGTTCGTTCCTCATGATTTGAAGGGACAGCAGGAAATGGCAGATACTATGGGTGTGAGCCTGCAATATATCCAGCAACGTGTAGAATCATTGTGTGAGCATAACCCGATGTTGGGTCACCGTGGTTGCCGTCTGGGAAATACTTATCCTGAAATTACACAGATGCAGACACGTGCCATCTTGGGTGCTGCACTCGAATTGAAGAAAGAAGGAGTGGAAACTCATCCGGAAATCATGGTTCCATTAACTGGTATCTTGTATGAATTCAAGGAGCAGGAAAATGTAATCCGTGCGGAAGCTAAGAAGTTGTTTGAGGAAGTAGGAGATAGCATTGACTTCAAAGTGGGTACAATGATCGAAATTCCGCGTGCCGCTTTGACTGCCGACCGTATCGCTTCTTCTGCCGAGTTCTTCTCATTCGGTACAAATGACTTAACGCAGATGACCTTCGGTTATTCTCGTGATGATATAGCTTCTTTCCTTCCTGTTTATCTGGAAAAGAAGATTTTGAAAGTAGACCCGTTCCAGGTTCTCGATCAGAATGGTGTGGGACAGTTGGTACGTATGGCTACAGAAAAGGGCCGTGCTATCCGTCCGGATCTGAAATGTGGTATTTGTGGTGAACATGGTGGTGAGCCTTCTTCAGTGAAGTTCTGTCACCGGGTAGGTTTGAACTACGTTAGTTGTTCTCCATTCAGAGTGCCGATTGCCAGATTGGCGGCGGCGCAAGCCGCCGTTGAGGAATAATTCCAAATTGGCTTAATTAAAATAGTAGGCTGTAACTCATTGAAATACATGAGTTACAGCCTATGTTGTTCTTATACGGTTCGTACACTTGGCAATGGAAAGCGCGACAAATGTGCGTACTCGCTTACTCACTGCTTACACTAAAATTGATGTTGCTTACACCTGCTTACACCATCAAAAAAGCCTATGGCAGCGTAAAATTAAAGGCTTATGACAACTACATTAAAAGCAATCGTAAGGAAGCCGAGAACAGACGGCCTTTATGCAGTGTACATTCGCATCGTACACAACAGAAAACCGGGTTACATCAAGACCAACAAGATTGTTGATGCGGATCATATCTCTAAAGATAATGAACCGACCGACCCTGTCGTTAATGAGTATTGCTCAATGCTCGTTCGACAATACACAGACCGACTGAACAGAGCCAACACTACCCTTTGGTCTGTCAGTGAAATTATAGAGTATCTTCTTAAAACGGATGAAGAAGTTTGCTTCAGTGATTATTCGCGTATGTTTATCCGTCAGATGCGACTTGACGGACATGAGCGGAATGCCAAGAACTATCAGCTTGCAGTGGCACATCTGGAACGCTATATGGGAACTACACGAGTTATGTTTGGGCATTTGACTGCTGCCGTCCTCAAAAAATGGATAGAATCATTGTCAAAGACACATCGTGCGAAGGAAATGTACCCTACCAATGTCCGAATGATTTTCCGTTCGGCGATAGCAGATATGAACGATGATGAGAAAGGCATACAACGTATCAAGTTCGATCCGTGGGTAAAGGTGCAAATCCCAAAGTCTGAGCCAAGTGAAAAACTGGCCATCAGTGCAGAAGAATGCCGAGAGTTCTTCAATCGGCCTTTGCCTAGAACCAAGATGCTTTCTTCCCTCCCGGAACTGGGCAGAGATGTTGCACTACTTTCTCTGTGTTTAGGCGGAATAAATACCGTGGACTTGTACAATTTGAAGAAGTCGGATTATCATGACGGAATCATTGGGTATAAGCGTGCTAAGACCAAACATAGCCGCAAGGATGAAGCATATATAGAAATGCGCGTGGAACCGTTTATTCAAGATACGTTCAACAAGTATCTGTCAGAAGAAGAGGATGAATTTCTTTTCACCTTCCACCAGCGCTATGGCAATACCGACAGTTTCAATGCCAATGTCAACATCGGCATCCGTAAAATTTGTATGGATATGGGTATGACCAATAAGGAAGATTTCTATTGCTTCTATACCTTCCGTCACACGTGGGCTACCATTGCACAGAACGACTGCAATGCCAATCTTTATGAAGTGGCATTTGGTATGAACCATAGTCATGGCTTCAAGGTAACCCGTGGATATGTAAAAGTAGATTTTACACCGGCATGGGAATTGAATGCCCGCATCATTGACTTCATCTTCTTTAGTAACAAGCCTAGTAAGCAGGGACTTGCCAAAGATTTGGATGAATCAGGTGATAAGATGTTTCGCATTTCTGCAAAGATGATGATTTACGCCCGTGCCTATTTTAAAGGTGAGGTTATCGCTGAATTTACAGACATCGGCTTCAACAATGTGGATGAAGTATTAAGCAGGATCGTGAAAATGTTCCCAAAAGACATACCAGTTGGATGTACTGTTCAGATTCGTCTAACGAATTGTGACAATCACAAAGAAGTGGTTTATGAACGCAGCAAAGGTAAGGGGTTCTAAGCACCCTATACCTTATATATAGCGAACAATCCGCACCAATCGTATAGACTGATGCGGATTGTCTATTTTGGTAGGTTCCCTACCAAATTACTTTATGCTACCTTAAAAGTTGAACTTGACCAGAGGGAAAACACTTACTCATACCCCCGATAACCTACCTACTTCTCGCAGGTACGGCATTTTGTTCCCTTGGGGTGGACTCAATAATTTCTGGGTCCGGTTGCACGCAGGTTGGCAATAACCATCATAACGATGAAGAGCAGCACCTTCCATGCCAGCACGAATCCGTTTTTTACCAACCACCAGGTAAGCCGGATAGCCAAACCGATAATCCACATGACCAGCCTAAGCAACAGACCGAATACAATGAGTACCGGTACCATATATATAATGAGCAAGAGTTCAGCCATAGCAGTATGTTCTAAGTTATTATAGCACTCAGATGAGTGTTTTTCATAATCAAATATACTAAAAATCAGCGAGATACTGAAATTTTTCATCTTCTTTATTTGGCTTGTTAGTATACTTTAAGTCTTTGTTTTCAGCGGTTTATACTGAAAAATAAGGGTTGGATTGGCTCATGATGTGTGAGAAATATAATCTCATCTACCATGCGACTTGCATCATGCTATACAGTGAAAATCGGTATGGTAAAAATCATTTTTTGGGTTATTGCATAACGTGTTATCCGAGGCTACAGCTTTGCCAGTTAATTTGCATCTGAAGATAGGAAACAACCCATCTCTTCCCTCCTTGTGTAAGAAGTCTTCGTGTTGTTATACCATCGAAGAAATGGTATTCATTTATCAAGAGCGGCTTTGCTCAGAGTTATTATCATTTTGGAGCATTCAGTCTTTCGGAAGTCAGGACCAGGTCATCCGAATGATTGAAGTCTGTCGGGCTGGAACATCAGGCATGACAAGGATTGAACGAAAAACAGACCATCAAAGATAGGCATTGGAAGAAACAAAGACAAGTAACCTTGAATATGTGGATAGGATTACCCAAAGCATCTGAGAGTTCAGATGAATATACCTTGAATGCTTGATAATCAAGATAAATCGACCGAAGATTTCTCCAAAGAATAATGTTGTGAATTTTTGCGTTTCGCCGTTTTTTGTGCTTCTTTGAGGTCTCTAAAGCTACCGGGAAGGCATCGAACTGCGTTGCAGGATTTGTCAAGCAAGTTGTACCCTTGTCATTACAAAACGGAGTTTTGTCCTCACAAGGGTCACTTGCCGATTGCTGCCGCAACGGGGCGATAAATCGCTGTTTCGCTCTGCGAAATAGGTGTCCGGAGAACCCGGCTAACAAGTAATCCAAGGAAGTATGAAACAGAAGACCAAAGTATTTCAGTTGCGGCTTACCCCCGAGGAAGCCCAACTGTTGAAGGAAAAATCAGGCTCATTCCACTCTGTGAGCCATTATATCCTGTCAGCAGTGCAGGAATTTTCCAATGTGGATGTGAAGGAACGCATCGAGTTGATCCGAGAACTCGGTGAGTTTTACCGAAAGAATCAGAACGAACTGTCCTGGGCAGGCGGCAACCTGAATCAGGTGGTCAAACGAGCCAACGAACTGGCGGTAGCCGGGTTGCTTGCACCCAGCTATATCCAGGAGATAGTGCTTCCAACCATCCGCGAAACACAGGAAACGATGAACCGCATCAAACGGGATTTGGAACTGATTACACTCAAGTGTATAAAGACCAAAATGCCGAAGTAGTGTTTGTGCGGTATATGTTTTGGCCGTTGAACCCAACTAATCCGACTATTCAGATGATTGCAACCATTTTACCCGGAAGTTCGAACTTCCATGCCGTAGATTACAATGAACGGAAGGTGGCGAAAGGTGTAGCCCGGTTACTGGAGATACAAAACTTCGGAGCACTCGGTGAATTACGCAAGCCAACCCCCGAAGAGTTGACTCAGTTTCTTATGGAATATTCCTCCATGAATCCCAGAATACAGAAAGCCCAGTTCCATGTAGCCATCTCCTGCAAGGGGCACGAGATGTCGGAACAGCAGTTGCTTGATTTCGCGCACCAATATCTGCAGGAAATGGGTTATGCTGAACCCGGACAACCCTGGCTCATCTATTCCCACAACGATACAGACAATGCTCACTTGCACATTGTAACTTCAAGAATTGCGCCCGATGGACACAAGATACAGCACGACCATGAACGCAGGCGCTCGCAGGCGGTCATTGACAAGATACTCGGTATGGACCGGAAGCAGAAAACAGACAAGGACATCGAGGCTGCCAAGCAGTACAGCTTCTCCTCCTTTGCCCAGTTCAAGGCCGTGATGGGAACCATGGGCTATGAAGTCTTCCAGAAAGACGGAAACGTCTTCGTCAAGCAAGGCGGACGAATCCAAAAGAAACTCCCCCTGACAGAGATTGAAACTCTATACAAGAAAGGTTATCAGGACAAGGCACGCAACCGTCAGCTGAGAGCCTACCTGAAGAAATACCGAGACGTATGCGCCAACAAGGAAGAACTGCAGAAGGAAATGAAGAAGAACTTCGGCGTGGATGTGGTCTTCTTCGGCAAGAAAGACAAGCCCTATGGCTACATGCTGATAGACCATGCTAACAAGACCGTCATTCATGGTGCCCGGGTCCTTGCCGTAGAAGAACTGCTCGACTTCGCCACCCCCGAACTGCGCTTTGACCGGATTGAAGCATTCATAGACCAACTGCTGACCCTCAATCCCAAAATCACTCAGGGAGAAATTTTCCAGAAACTCAAGAAACAGCGTGCCTATATAAAGAAAGGTGTCATCTACTACGATGGCCAAAGCAGACCCTTGCCGCCTTTCATGGCCAAGGCCATTGACCGCAACAACCGCATCAGCTTCATCGAGAAGTTTCGTCCGCAGAACGCAGCCGAAGTGGAAATGCTGTGCAAGGTATTCAAGGTGGACCGGCCGGACCTGGTGGACATCTCTACGGAACGTCCTCCCAAGTATGCCGATTCCGTCGGCCGCCTGCATGAAATCTTCAATGAACCCGAAGTGAAGTCCCCCCGCAGTGCCATGTACCAGGAAGGTTTCATCATTCGTCAGGTCGATGATACCTACTATGCCATCAACTTCAAGGAACATATCCTCATCAACCTGAATGAAGAAGGCTTCGATGTGGAACGGGTGAAGAAGAAATCCAAGAAGCAGAAGCGCCAGGGAGTGCCGTTCAAGAAATCCAAGAAGAAGACGCTCAATCCGATTAAATCCCTTCAGCGGAAGTCCCATCAAGGACTGGGTAAACTTCGGAAAGAAGGTGTCGGCAGTCACAGCGGCAACCGCGAATGGGAAGTTGGAAAAAAGACTAACTACGATGAGGTGGACGATGGACGCTCGTTGAAGATTTAGTATTGATGTTTAATGATTTAAGTTACAACTGAAAGTCAAAAGGGGACTTTTAGTTGTAACTTTTTTGGCTAATTTTTCTCAGATTCCCTTGTTCCGAAGTCCATTTAACCCTCGGTTTCAGCAACCGAAAGCACATTGATGTTGTGCATTTAGGTTTTCCCTGTTCCAGCATTTACTTTTGCTTGCGAATTTAATAAACGGAAAACAACATGATACAGACCCCGGTCATAGTCACCTTTGCCAACCAGAAAGGAGGAGTCGGAAAGACCACCCTTTGCGTCACCTTTGCCAACTACTTAGTGGCAAAAGGCGTCCGGGTGGTTGTCATCGACTGCGATTTCCAACACTCCATCATGAAATGCCGCAAGGCAGACATCAAGAAGTATGGAGAGGAACAACTGCCCTATGAAGTCTGGTCATACGAACCCAACAACAAGGTGGAGATGACCTCGCTGGTGGAAAAACTGCACAACGATCCCGAAATAGATGTGGTACTCATCGACTCGCCGGGAAGTCTGAAAGCAGAAGGGCTCGTACCCATCTTTGTCAATTCAGACATCATTGTGGTACCGTTCCACTACGACCTGGTGACCATTCCTTCCACCGCCAGCTTCCTGCTGTTTCTGGACCGACTTCGTCAGGCCGTCGGCGAACGGATGAAAGCACAGCTCTTTATCATCCCCAATCTGAACGACAACCGCGTGGGTAAGCGCTCCGAACTCATCCTATGGGACAACACCCGGGAAACCTTCTCCAACTACGGGTATGTTACCGGAAAGATACCCCGACGGGCAGACATGGAACGGTTCAGCACCATCGCCGCACTGGATATGCAGTACCGCTATGTCAGTTCGGTATTCGACAAGATCTATTTCAGCATCTTCGACAGGACCAGTCCCATCCGTGAAATGGAACTTTCCGGCATCCAGCTGACGGAGAACCTTTATCCCAAGAATGGCAAGAAGAAATACCAGGCCGAAACAAGCACCCATATTGCGCTGGAAGAAGTCGAAGACGAAGAACAGGAAAACAACAGTGAGCATCAACATAATCAGTAACCATCAATACCTATCGTGCAATGACAAAAGACATTCCCGAAATTGACGACCTTCTTAAAGGTATCAACGATTCCGATATGACCTTAACGGGCGAACCGGAGGAAAAATCGGATTCTACCAGCAAGACCTCCCAGGAGGCACCCGTGAACGAAGAAACTACAGACGGAGCTACAGCTGCTCTTTCCCCTTCAGTGGAGGGGAACAAGTGCTGGCAAGTGTTCATGAACTATCTGGACACTTCCGATGAACGAGGCGATAAGGACGAACGGCTGGTCTGCAAACTCGACCGAGACCTGGCCGATTCACTCGACGACTGCGACATCCACAACCGGAGCCGTTCCGACATGGTCAATGCCATCGTCCGTGCCTTCTTCGAGACCTATCTGCCGCAACTCTCCGAGTTTCGCAGAAAGAAGAAATCATTGTTTATCAACTTCAACAAGGAAGATTATGAAATGGAATAGATGGAACGACCAGATGGTGTCCTTGCTTATCGAACTTTATCCGGTAGAAACCACCGCCCATACCGCCGCCGTGCTGGAGATGAGCGTGTCAGCCGTAAAGTACAAAGCCAAGGAACTGGGACTGGGCAAGCTGGCCAAGTCCAAATGGATGGAACGTGCCGACCATATCCGCAGCCACTTCAATGAAGAATCCTTTACGGAAATCGGCGAAAAACTGGGTGTGACCCGAGTAACCGTCAGCCGTATCGCTTCCAAAATGGGACTGAAACGCTCCAAGCATGAAGGATATAAGGTCTCCTCCCGCGTCCGGCAGAAAATGGTGCGTCGGGAACGAAGAAGAATGGTATTCGGTCTGGATCCCATCACCCGAATCAATGTAATATCCAACCGGGCCAAGGTACGCTTACGCTATCGTCTGAAAGTGAAAGGCTATATACTCAGCGGACAGAAGAACCTGATGTACTATACCGAAAACACCTTCCGCAAACAGCGCCTGGAGAATCGGGGTATGAAATTGGGAATCCGTTTCCAACCGGTTCCGCAAGAGGACATTATTGTAATACCCAACCTCATATAAGTACAGCTATGACCTACGGACAAATAATCTCCATCCTCTTTGTGGCGCTGTTATGCTACTATGCCTTCTTGATTGTGATGGACATCCAGCGGGCCAAGGCAGCGGAAGCGGCAGAACAGGATAACCATGTAGAGGAGGATATAGACATATCGGATGAAGCCCAGTCCTTCCGACCTCACAAGGTGAGCCGGGAGGAACCGAAGAAGGAAGAGGAAAAGAAAGAAGATTCTCATAACGAGAATGCTTCTGAAAGCTGTCTGCAGGACGATGCTTCTCCAACTCAATCGGATGCCGATACTTCACAGAAAGGGAAAGAAGAATTCGAAGATGAAAATGAACAGGAAGAATCGGACCATTCCGAAGACGTGTACAATGAAATTGAATCTGGAATAGCAGCATCTTCCCAATCTTCTGATGATGAAACAACCGATGAACCTGCTGAAGAAGAATCTGAAGAACCTGCCGACGAACAAGCATCCGAAGAAAGTACCGATGATAATTCTGATGATGACCAACCCTACCGCTCACCGACCTACCGCGAAGCCATCCTGACAGACGGCATCCTGGTGGATGACATCTTCAAAGCCATCGACCAGCTGGCAGAAACCGGTGAATGTGACCTGGGCACCATTATCTATCACTGCGAAAGCATGCGATATGCCGGGTAAAGCACCCGAAACTTATTGGACGAAAGTCCACCGTTCCTTTAGCGACTTCTGATACTTGAATGACCTCTGTTTCTTTGGCGACCTCTGTTCCTTTGGCGATGAAATCATTATCAAAGAAATATACAATGAAACAACTCAATCAACTCGTACGCGGAAACGAAAGCATCTTCCGCTCTATCCAGCGTTCTTCTGAAAAAGCAGTCAACCGCCTTATGGCCTGCAGTGTGGTACAGAAATGCCTCATGTTCGTCCTTGCCCTCTGGGTATCGGCAGGTGAACTCATGGCTGCCAGCAAGGGAGCCGCAGGCTTTACCAAAGCCACCCAGGAAGTGAGTTCCTACCAGACTCCGGTGTCAAACTTGATGAAAGCGATTGCAGCTGTTATAGTTTTAGTAGGAGCTTTTAACGTTTATTTCAAGATGCAAAACGGCGACCAGGATGTCAAGAAAACTATCATGCTGACGATTGGTGGCTGTATCGCATTTATTGCTCTTTCTGAGGCACTTCCGCTCTTCTTTAAGTAATCTAACTTGTCAATATACTATCCAGAATTATGACGATGAATCAGGAGGGTTATCCCGTTTTCAAAGGCTTGCAGAAACCGCTGGAATTCATGGGCATACGCGGTCGTTTTCTGACATTGGCAGCAGCGGCCATCGGTGTGTCGTTCGTAGGTTTCATCGGCTTCTCCATCGCTTTGGGAAAGCTTGCCGGGTTCATCGCCATGCTGGTGATGGCATTGGTCGGATTGGTCACCATTTATGTCAAGCAGCGTGGCGGTCTCCACAACAAACGGCGGGCAGAGGGTATCTATGTTTACAAGAATCTGAGACGAAACTCGTAAAACTATTTCAAAGATTATGGCACGTACCAAGAAAAGAATATTTGACGGCCTCTATGCACAGTTGGAGGAAACGGACGGCAATGTCCTCCTTTTTTCAGCCAAGGGGGAACCGTCGGTTATTTTCGAGATAACCAATCCCGTGCAGCAGCTCTGTACCGATGCGGAACAGTACATGCTCTTTCAGGATGTGCTTTCCAACGTGGTGCAGACGCTTGGTGAGGGCTATGCCCTGCAGAAACAGGACGTGCTCTGCAAGCAGTCCTACCACCATGAGGTGCCGGAGGATGCGGAGTTCCTGACCAAAAGCTACTTCCGTTACTTTGGGGGAAGAGAATTTACGGAGATACGTACCTACCTTATCATTACGCAGGAGGCACAGCGCAGCCAGTTCGTTCAGTACGACCCGAAGAAATGGCTGGACTTCCATTCCAAGGTTTCCAAAGTGAGCGACATCCTCAAGGAGAAGAACATCAAGCATCGCAAACTCAGTAAAGAGGAAGTCAATGAGTATTGCCACCGCTTCATGGCTTTCCAGTTCCGGCATGGTCCGTTCTCGATGACCAACTTCAAGGCATCGGACGAGTATCTGAAAATCGGCGACCGGGTAGTCCGTTCCTATCCGCTGGTGGATATAGACGAGATTAACCTGCCTTCGCTGGTGAAGCCCTACACACAGATGAATATCAACGGCTATGGCATCGCTACGGACCTCTTTTCATTTCTGACAAGTGTGCCCCATGCCGATTGTGTGGTGTTCAACCAGGTGGTACAGATACCGAACCAACGAAAATTGCTGAGAAAACTCCAAGCCAAGGCCAAGCGCCACGGCTCCATGCCTGACCCGAGCAACAAGATTGCCAAGGAGGACATCGAGGAAGTGTTGGACCGCCTGGCGGTGGACAGCACGCAGTTGGTTTATTGCAACTTTAACATCCTGGTAAGCTGCCCGGCAGATAAGGTCACTCCGGTCACTTCCTATCTGGAAACCAAGCTGTATGAGTGCGGCATCATGCCGTCCCGTACTGCCTACAACCAATTGGAATTGTTTACAGACAGCTTCCCTGGCAACGGTTATGCCTTCAATCCGGATTACGACCTGTTCCTTACTTTGTCCGATGCCGCTTTGTGCTTCTTCTTCAAGGAACACTTGAAAGGTTCGGAAGATACTCCGCTGACCACTTACTACACCGATCGCCAGGGGCTGCCGGTGTGTATTGACATCACAGGGAAAGAGGGCAAGGTGAAGATGACGGACAATGCCAACTTCTTCTGCATCGGACCTTCAGGCAGTGGCAAGAGCTTCCACATGAACAGCGTGGTTCGTCAACTCTTAGAGCAAAAGACGGATGTGGTCATGGTTGATACGGGCGATTCTTATGAAGGTATCTGTGGCTATTATAAAGGTACTTACATATCCTATTCCAAGGAAAAGCCCATCTCCATGAACCCTTTCAAGGTTACAAAAGAGGAATATGACCTGAACTTCGGGGAAAAGAAGAATTTCCTCAAGTCACTCATCTTCCTCATTTTTAAGGGCAACGACTTCCCGAGCAAGATTGAGGACATGCTCATCAACCAGACCATCGTGGAATACTACGAAGCCTATTTCCATCCCTTTACCAAGTTCACCGAAAAGGAACGTGAGGGACTTCGCCAGAAATTACTCGTAGCCTCCAAGATGGAAGAAGATTATGACAAGTTTTCCCACAGCATGGAAGACATTGATGCCCAAATCAGAGAAGCCGAAATGGACAAGCAGGCGGAAAGCAGAGCACTCATGCTTCCGGCAGAAGCCCGGCGACTCAAGCTGCTCCGCCAGTGCCGTTCGCTCTATGCCCTTGCCCAGGATGAAGCTGCCAGCAAAGGCGAAAAGGAACGTGCCCTGCAGATTATCGAGAACTACAAGAAGGAACTCTACAACAACTCCATGCTTATCAAGATAGACAAGCAGATAGACCACATCGAGGAGCAGAAACGCAGACTGAAAGTCCAGGAGTTGTCCTTCAACTCCTACTATGAGTTTGCTCTGGAACGCATTCCGCAAATCGTGGCACAGGAGAAGATTCAGTTCAACATCCGCGACTTCGCTGCCATCCTGAAGCAGTTCTACCGGGGAGGCGAACTGGAGATGACCCTGAACTCCGACCTGGATGTGAACCTCTTCGATGAGCAGTTCATCGTCTTTGAAATCGACAAGATTAAGGATGACCCCGTGCTGTTTCCGATTGTAGTACTCATCATCATGGACGTGTTCCTGCAGAAGATGCGCATCAAGAAAGGACGCAAGGCACTCATCATCGAGGAAGCGTGGAAGGCGATTGCTTCACCCACCATGGCAGAATACATCAAATATTTGTACAAAACGGTCAGAAAGTTTCACGGCATTGCAGGTGTCGTTACCCAGGAATTGAATGACGTGATAGATTCGCCCATCGTGAAGGAAGCCATCATCAACAACTCCGACGTAAAGATACTGCTCGACCAGACCAAGTTCAAGGACCGCTACGAGGACATTGCCGCCATCCTGGGACTAACCCCGATTCAGCGGCAGCAGATTTTTACCATCAATGCCCTGAACAACCGGGAAGGACGCAGCTACTTCAAGGAAGTCTGGATATGCCGGGGACAAAACTCGGATGTGTACGGTGTAGAAGAAGCACCGGAATGCTACTGGGCCTACACCACCGAACGCACGGAGAAGGAAGCCCTCAAACTCTATCTGGCCCATTACGGAACCATGCAGGAAGCCATTACACATATCGAGGCGGACCGCAAACGGGACGGCGGGCATAAGTACCTGGAATTTGCCAGAAAAGTCAATCAACATCAAAAAGTCATGTCATTATGGTCAAGTTAAGATTCCTGTTGATGGCGGTACTGATGATTGCCGCTTCAACGCAAATGTATGCCGGATGGCGCATCGTTGTGGACAAGAACTGCATCAAAATCGTGTCGTCCAACCTTGCCGCCCAGAAACTCATCGAGGAACAGCACAATGCCCGGCTGGACACCATCGCCGCCAAACAGCAGAAGGTGGAACTCTATTCGGTCAGCATGGCCACGATGAAGGAACTCTACAAGCTGTCGATGCAGAACATCTCCGGCTTCGGCACGGAGAGCCTGTACTACAAGGAAATCGGCAGCTGTGCCCTCGACATCATCCGGAACGTACCGGAACTGATAAAGACGGTCAGCAAGGCGAAGTTCACCAACCAGCTCTACTGCCTGACGGAACTCGGAGGGCTGGTGATGGAAACACAGCAATTGGTCGGTAACTTCGTGAACATCGTGAACAATGCCAAGATACCCAATCCGCTCAAGGGAGAAGGCACTGCCGAGAAGAAGAGCGACGGCTACAACATGCTCGACCGCTATGAACGGATGTCGCTGGCCAACTCCATCTACACCCACCTGAATGAGATCCGCTACAAGGTGGACGGCATGATGCTCATGGCACAGTATGCCACGCTGAATGACCTCTGCTTTGCCATCGATCCCGAAGGATGGGCCAACGTGATGACCATGCGCAACCAGGTGGACGGACTCGTTTCGGACTGGAACGGACTGGTGGCTGCTAACTAAAAGATGAAAAAGCTATGAAACACTGGAAAAAGAAATTGGGCGCATTGTGTTTGATGCTATCTGTCATGTCCTCAAACATGAGCTATGCCGTGGTCATACCCAAGGACCTGCCCACCATCGAAGCCCTGATAGCCCTGCACAAGTGCATCAAGAAGGACGAAGACCAGGCACTGGGCAGAGTGGCCACCAGCTTCGGGGAGCAGTCCATGGTCACCAAAGGCGCCAACAAGTTCAATGAGGTGCGGACCACGCTGAACACCAAGATGAGCAATGCCCATTCCTACCTGGTGCTGGCCGGAGCCATTTCCTCCACCGCCAATTCGCTCTACATGCTGGTCAAGGAGTACAAGGACTTTACCTCCAACACTTTCAAGCATGTCAAGAAGAAGCCCTTCGTAGGCTGGTACTATGCTGATGCCAACGTGGCGATAGCCCGTGAAGTGAAGCACTGCTACAAACTCTACGCTACCGTGGCCGCTTCGGGCATCAACCTGATGAAAGCCTCCATGGACGAGAAACTGAACCTGGTGATGACCCTCAAAGCCACCATCGACAAGGCCCGCTACATCGTGGACAATGCGAACCTCTACTGCTTTCTCATCACCGACTGCGGCTGGAAGCCCGACTACATCTGGGAAATACTCAACTCCAACGTAAAGGACGAGATTGCGAATCGTGTCATCAATCAATGGAACAAAGGATATGTCAGCTAAAGTAATCATCACAGGCATCATCGCACTGATGCTGCTGGGGTGTCCCTACAGCGGACAGGCCCAGCGTCCGACCAAGGACAAGGAAAAGGCCCGGCAGTGGCAGTCGATGGAGAACGGTCCCTGGGACTTCGCACCGGACTGGTACTACTTCTTTCTGCACAAGAAATACTCGGGAGCAGAAATGTACTGGAAGTGGGCAGGATTTCAATCCGGCTTCCGGGTGCGCTTCAAGGAGCACAAGTCCAACGTGAAACGCATCATGCCCACCCGGGTAACGGCGGAAGAAACACAGCGGCAGAAAATCAAGAAGGTGGAGGAAGAGCGCCAGAAGATGGAAGAACTCTACCAGGAGGAACTGCTCCGCGAGGCAGACCGCAACGTGGATCTGATGTTCCCTTCCTACAAGGACGAGTTCAACCGGATGCAGGACTGCATCACCGACGGACTGCTCTACTGCATGCAGAAAAGCAAGGGCAAGCTCCAGTACCAGGTGGATGAACTGAGCCGTCAGAATGAAATCCTCTGTGCCGACATCGCATACATCCACAAGATGGGAGTCGGCTACGGACTGGAGAATGCCAAGCGGCAGAAAGCTTACGAGGAAGCTAGGCAGAAAATGGAGGAACTGGTCAAACGGACCGCCAACCTCTGTGCGGTGGCTTCCACGCATTATTGAGGTACCAGTTTAAGAATGAGTTTCTTTGAGAATATAGTTTGTAACGAAAATAGAATGAAAATATGAATCTACTGTTAGTACCATTAACCATCGGATTGCCTGCCATTGACGAGAGTCTGGACAAGCTGCTGGTCGCCATGGAGACCTTTCCCAATGTGGCGGTGCTGGGTGATGCCATCGGACTGGCACGCATCCTCGGCCTGTTGCTGGCGCTCTGTGTAGGCTCCTACGAATGCTGGATGATGATGCTCGGACGGCGCGGCATGGACGTGATGAAACTCCTGCGCATCATCGGCATTTCCATCTGTATCTCTTCTTCCTCGTGGATCTGTCAGGCCCTGCAGGTTCCCGGCAAAGGACTGGAAACCGCTACCAAGGCCATGGCAAAAGCCAAGAACAAGGAAGTGGCCGCTTTCGAGTTGAAGGTGGCGCAGAAACAGAGTGAATACCTCGACCGGTTGAGAGCCGTGCAGGACTCCATTTCCACCGCCCAGCAGGTAGCCGCTATCGGGCAGGATGCTGCCTGGTGGGACAAGCTCATCTACAACGTGGAGAATCTGGGCAACACCATCAACAACTATGCCCAGCGGGCAGCGGTGGCGGCTGAAACCAAGATGAGCGAATGGATCAACGATGTCATCCGTTTTGTAGGGGAACTGATATTCCAGATGTCCTACTACGGCATTCTGGTGGCGCAGCGCATCTTCATGGCCATCATGATGATTTTCTGTCCCATCATGTTCGCCCTGTCACTCGCTCCGCCCTGGAACTCGGCCTGGAGCCAGTGGATGTCGAAGTTCCTTTCCCTCTCGTTGTGGGGCTTCGTCACCTATATGTGCATCTACTACATCGACTTCATCCTGCTTTATAACTTGCAGCAGGACCTCATAGCTTACAACCACCTGCTTCACGGTTCGGTAAACTCCTGGGAGCAGATTGGCGCACTGGGACTGCAGGGCATCGGCTCCAACTGCATGTATGCCATGGGTATGCTGGTGGGTGCCTACATCATCCGCTTTGTTCCTGAAGTGGCTTCGTGGCTTATTCCGGGCGGTATCAGTTCGGGTGCAGGTTCAGCAGCAGGAGGTGCCGTGATGGGTATGACATCAATGGCAGGCGGTGTAGCCGGAGGAGCGGCAGGTTCCGTAGTGGGCGGTGCCATTTCCATGATCAAGCCCAAGTCCAAGTCAGGCAAGAAATAACCTCTAATCCCAACGAATATGCTTATTGAATCCTTAGCACAGAAAACGAAACTCGCCCTGATGACGGTGCTGGCCACGATAGGTGGCTGCACCCTCATCTGCGGGTTCACCGTCTGGTGCTGCATCTCGCTCGTGACGAAAGAACGCGAGCAGATTTACATACTGGACGGTGACATTCCCTTCCTTGCACAACGTGCCCAGTTGGAAGCGAACTTCACGATGGAAGCCAAGGCCCATATCCAGCTCTTCCATCAGTACTTCTTCAATCTGCCACCTGACAACGACTACATCAAGTGGACGGTCGGCAAGGCGATGTACATGGCGGATGGTACGGCTCTCAAGCAGAAACAGGCTTTGGATGAGAACGGATTCTACTCCGACATCATCTCCTCTTCGGCGGTGTGTACCATCATGTGTGACTCCATTCAGTTTGATGAACACGAACGGAAATTTACCTACTACGGAACGCAGCTCATCAAGCGCCGAACCAAGGACTTGAAGCGCAGCATGATTACCACGGGGTACATTGAATCGGTTCCCCGAACCCGGAATAATCCGCATGGACTACTGATTACCAACTGGAGAACGCTGGAGAATAAAGATCTCGATTACTGATGATAATCAGGTAATTACTCACGAATTACCGAAGAATTACTCAGTAATTACCGAGTAATAACCTAGAATAACTGAAGAATAACCATCAAATAACTGCCTATATGAAATCACTTAGAAAGACTCTTCATGAAAACAGGCTCAAGACGCATCACATGATACGTTCTTGGTTAAAACCCAAATTGGGAGCCATCGGCATCAAGTACCGGCTGGCCGGGCGCATTCGGCTGGCGAATATCTGGGCTAGGAAACATCCCCGTCGCACCTTTGCTTATGTCACCGGGTCGCTGCTTTTAGTACTGGTGGCAAACATCGCTGTGGACAGCTTGTTCGCCAACTCAAACGAACTGAACGAACCAAACGAACTGAACGAACTCAGTGCGCACTCCGGCAAAACGAACTCAGCGCCATTGCACCGGTTGACCCCATGCTGGAAGGGTTCCGTACCATTCAGGCCAACAAGACCGTGCATCGGAGCACTCTGATGGACCTCACTGCCAAAGGACAACTTTTGCATGAAGAACTGGATTCGTTGATAGCTCTTCCACACAAGACACATGCCGATTCGGTACACATCATCCAAAGCTACCGTCAGTTGGAGTCCATCGTCAAATCACTTAAAAATAATGATCATCCATGAAGTATAAAATCAATTTTAAACAGCCCAAGTATATCTTCCCGCTGGTGGTGTTCGTCCCTCTGTGCGCCTTGATATACTTCGTGATACAGACCTTCGGTGGCAGTGAGGACGCCCAACAGACGGTTGCCACCGACCGCATCAATACGGAACTGCCGCAAGCCAATGCGGAGGAAGCCGGAGATAAAATGTATGAGATGTCGCGCCGCTTCGGGGACGAAGATGCTTTCACTGCGATTGGTGCCATCGGTGAAGAACAGAAAGAGAACGAGGAACTGGAGCACGGCTACAGCGAAGACGAACTCAACAAACTGGATGCAGCAGAAGCGGAACGGCTTCGTCAGCAGCGGGAAATGGAGGAACTGGAACGGTCACTGGCCGAGTCCAGAAGGCACATCAATTCCTTTGCATACGGAGACAATGCTCCTGGCAGTACAGGAAATTCCCGTACAGGTCAGAGAGGCAATCCTTCGGGGACATCCGAAGGCTATACTTCACAGGATGACTTCGCCCGTGACCTGGAGGAAATCCAGCGCAGAAGTTACGAGCGCCAGAAGGCCATTGAAAGCGGATTGGGTATCGGTCGCTTTGACCGGGATGAACAAGCAGAGAAGCAGCGGAAGGATTCCATTGCAAGAGTCCGTCAGGCCGAAAAGGAACGCAACCGCCCCAAGCTTGTCATCAAATCCGGTGATACTAATGCAGAGAAGTTCCATACGGTAACATCTCCTGATGATGTAGCTGAAGCCAAGTTGATCCGCGCTATGATTGACCAAACTACCAAAGCCAAGGAAGGTACCAGACTTCGCTTCAAATTGCTGGACGATATAACCGTCAGCAACACCAAGTTGAAGAAAGGCACCTACCTCTATGGTACAGTGACAGGCTTCGGACAGCAGCGCGTGAAGGCCACCATTACCAGCATTCTGGTCGGTGATAAGTTCATCAATGTGAAGCTTTCAGTGTTCGACAATGACGGCATGGAAGGGTTCTATGTACCGGAATCTTCTTTTCGTGAGTTCGTGAAGGATGCCAGCTCCAGTGCCGTGCAGCAGAACATCAACTTCCAGTCGGAAGATGGCTACGGTTCCGGTATCTCAGGTGAAGCCCTGGCGCTGCAAGCCTTGCAAAATGTCTATAACTCAGCTTCTTCGGCCATCTCGTCCAACATCCGCAAGAACAAAGCGAAAATCAAGTACAACACGATTGTGTATCTGATAAACTCGGAGGAAGCAAGGTAAAAGGTCAAGAATAAAAATAGGTAAACTATCTTACTAATCACAAAGTAAGCAAGGTTACAAGTAATAGAGTAAGCAAGTTTACAAGTAACGGAATCAGCAAATAATCAAATCAGTAAATCATCAAAATTACCTAATATGAAAGCGAAATTATTTTTACTTTTCTTCGGTCTTCTAGGTTTTGTTGTACAGGCTGCTGCCAAGGAGAAGATCTACGTGAACAGTGAGGTCACCACCCACATCGTCATGCCAGAAAACATCAAGTTGGTGGACATCTCCACTACCAAGATTATGGGCAACCAGTGTGCCGACAACATGGTACGCATCAAGCCTTATCTGGAGCCAGACTCTATCAAAACTTCCTTTGACGAGAATGAGTTACTGGGTACCATCACCCTGATTGGTGAGCGCCATATCGCTCAGTATGACGTGGTTTATACCCATTATCCCAGCATGGCAGCCTCCATCTTTGAAGTAGCCTATAGTGATACCCAGTCCTATATCAACCCTGAGGTGTCGATGCCCAAGGCCGAAATGGTGCGCTATGCGTGGGCGGTGTATGGCAGCAAGCGAAAGTATAATCAGGTGGTGTCGAATGCCCATGGCATGAAGGCCATCGTCAATAACATCTATACCATCGGCGACTACTTCTTTATTGATTATTCCTTACAGAACAAGACGAAGATTGCCTACGACATTGAGGAACTTCGCGTGAAGCTGACGGACAAGAAAGAGACGAAAGCCACCAACTCGCAGACCATCGAATTGACACCGGTTTACTCGCTGAACCCTGTCAAGAAATTCAAGAAGAATTACCGCAATGTGCTGGTGATTGAGAAGCTGACCTTCCCGGATGAGAAGGTGCTTCGTCTGGAAATCTCAGAGAACCAAATCAGTGGCCGTGTCATTACGCTCACCATTGAATACGAAGACATCCTCAATGCCGATGGCTTTGATTCGGACATTTTGAAGAATTCCTCTTGTTATCCGTATTACTATATTTACCGCTAAGTTATGAAGAAAATCTTATTTGTTTTAGTATGTGCGTTTGCCGTGCTTTCGGCATCCGCCCAGGACAAGAAACTCACGCTGAATGCAGGTTTCCTGTTTCCGAATACCTTGAATGCGATGATAGGTTACGAACATCCGTTGAGCTATGGCAATGCCGTGGAAATCTACGGTGAAGTGGGGAATCATTGGCAGAAACCCACCTGCTGCCGCTTCTGGAAGGGCTACTATTGGGATGGCGGATTGGTCTATAAGCAGCGACTGGTACGTTACAAGAACGGCATGCTCCGCTTCCGATTGGGTCCTCAGTTTGGTGCTACCCAGAAGAAGTTCTTCCTAGGTGTGGAAGCCGGCTTTGAATATAGCTATGTCTTTCAGAACGGGTGGGAGTTCTCGCTGATCCAGAAAAACAACGTGAACTTCCTTCATGGCGATACCTTCCGCAACGGACTCTTACTGGGTGTAAAGATTCCTTTTTAGTATTCACTCAATCTGATGGCTTATGGCATTCGAAGAAACCCGGGAACAGCAACAGATGTACAACTACTTCCGCAGTTGCATCTACATCTTTCTCATCATCGAGATTGTGATGAATCTTCCCATCACGGCGGATAACCGTGTCACGCAGTTTATCCTGGACCTTCTGGCCCGATTCAAGGTGTTCAACTCCGTATCGGGCTGCAAGGTGGCAGAGCTGATCTGCATCTGTGTGGTCTGTATCGGAACCAAGGCAAAGAAGGCGCTGAAGTTCAACGTCAAGACGATGGTTATCTATCCAGTGCTGGCGGGATTGACATTGGTCGGCATGTGCTTTATCTTTCATGGCATGAATATCGGCATGAGCTGGTTCGGCTTCCCGGCCAACCGCATCCTCTATGCGCTCTGCTCGGTGGTAGGTACCATGCTGGTGCATCAGGGACTGGACGGCATCGCCAAGTACTACAACTACAAGGTGGGTGAAGACCGATTTAACTTCGAGAACGAATCGTTTCAGCAGTCGGAGGCTCTGGTAGCCAATGACTATTCGGTGAACATCCCGATGATTTACTACTGGAAACAGAAGATGCACAAGGGCTGGATCAACATCATCAATCCCTTCCGTGGGACGATTGTACTGGGTACGCCGGGTTCGGGTAAGTCATTCGGTATCATCGATCCGTTCATCCGGCAGCACGCTGCCAAGGGGTTTTCTATGATGGTATATGACTTCAAGTACCCAACGCTCGCCAAGACGCTTTTCTATCAGTATTGCAAGAATCGGAAGGCTGGCAGACTGCCGCAGAACTGTGGTTTCCGTACCATCAACTTTACGGACGTAGAGTATTCGGACCGCATCAATCCGATTCAGCGCAAGTATATCCCGGACCTGGCGGCAGCTTCGGAAACGGCTGCTACCCTGCTGGCTTCCCTGAACAAGGGTGGCGGTGAAAAGAAAGGCGGTTCGGAGGCGTTCTTCACCAACTCGGCAGAGAACTTTCTGGCGGCAATTATCTATTTCTTTGTGAACTTCCATCCGGTGGGCTTCAAGCAAGGAAAGAAACTGAAACGCTTTGTTTCTTTGGTGAATGACCCGAAGAATACGGACGGGAAGGCACACAAGTATGAGATTGTGATCCGGAATTGGGATGATTTCAATGCGGTTGACCAGGACGGAAATGTAGTGCTGGATTTCGTGGATGAGAACGGAAATGACGTGTCAACGGATGAAGACCGGATGTTTGTGGATTTAAACGGCTTCTCGTATTTGGACCGGACGGGCAAACAAGTTCACATAGAACGCTGCTGGTACGAAGATGATAAAGGCAAGGAAGTGGAGCCGGACACCATCACCGGAGAGTATTCGGACATGCCGCATGTGCTTTCCTTCTTAGGCAGGTCCTACAACCAGGTGTTCAACATTCTGATGCAGGACGACAAGATTGCTTCCCTCATGGCGCCCTTCAAAAGTGCCTACGAGAACAAGGCGAACGACCAGTTGGAAGGTATGGTGGGTACCCTTCGTGTCAATGCCGCCCGATTGGTATCTCCCGAAGCCTACTGGGTGTTTACTGGGGATGATTTCGACTTGAAGATTTCGGACAAGGCTCATCCGAGTTACCTGGTGATTGCCAACGACCCGGAGAAGGAACAGGTCATCGGTTCATTGAATGCACTGGTGCTGAACCGACTGATTACCCGAGTCAATTCCAAGGGAAACATCCCGGTGAGCATCATCGTGGATGAGCTGCCTACACTCTACTTCCATAAGATTGACCGATTGATTGGTACGGCCCGCTCCAACAAGGTGGCGGTGACCCTGGGCTTTCAGGAGCTGCCGCAGCTGGAAGCGGACTACGGCAAAGTGGGCATGCAGAAGATTATCACGACCTGCGGCAACATCTTCATGGGTGCTGCCCGTAACAAGGAAACCCTGGAATGGGCGCAGAATGATGTGTTCGGTAAGGCGAAGCAGACGTCCCGGTCCATCTCCATCAACGACAACAAGGTATCGACCACCATCTCCGAGAAGATGGACTACCTGGTGCCTGCTGCCAAGATTGCGGATATGGCAACCGGTTGGCTGGCGGGTCAGGCTGCCCGCGACTTCACGGCTACGGACGACAGCATGCTGAACCACTTCGACATCGAGCAGTCGGAGGAGTTCAAGACCACGAAGTACTTCTGCAAGACTCACTTCGATATGAAGAAGATTAAGGACGAAGAGGACCACTATGTACCACTGCCGAAAATCTATGAGTTCAAGAACGACCGCGAGAAGGAAATCATGCTGAACCGCAACTTCAAACGGGTGAATGAGGAGGTGGACAAGATGGTCAAGGAACTGCTGGGTATGGCATAAGCACCTTAAAGCAGTACCTTTACAGACAAACGTAGAACATTGTAATACAGCGAAATGAATATGCTTCATTCCACTAATACTTCAATTCGATTGAGTGGTAGCGTACTGAAGGTCATTGCCGTTCTTTCGATGGTAACAGACCACAGTGCCTACTACTTGATGGAGCATGGTACACTCCTTTACGAGGTCATGCGCTGCTTCGGTCGCATCGCTTTTCCGGTGTTTGCTTTCCTCATTACAGAGGGCTTCCGGCATACCCGAAACCGGATGAAGTACTTCCTGCAGCTGCTCGGGTTTGCTGTAGTCAGCGAGGTGCCCTGGTACCTGCTGAATGGCGCAGACGGGACGCACAATGTGCTCTTCACCTTGGCATTGGGTGTGATGGCATTGGCTGCTTTCGAGGCATTAAAAAAGGATGGCATCCTTTGTGGGGCTGTCATCCTTTCTATAGCAGGATTTGGAAAAGTCAAATATCTTACCCAAGAAAAGATTACAGAATGGCTTTTGAGCACACAAACAGAAGAGAATCCTTGGATATTTGATTGTTTTTCGGAATCATTGTTTATCAAACGTCATGAGTTTGAACACGAAAACGAGATAAGATTCCTAATTCATAACGGAAATCTTGGTAAAAGTCCAAAACCTTCCAATGTACATAATGACTATATTGATATGCAAGTAGACCCATTTAATTTTATTGAAGAAATAGCACTTGATCCTCGCCTTTCAGATGAAGACTTTGAAGATAGAAAAATATTACTTTCTTCAATAACAGGCAGTGTACCTATATGCAAATCAGATTTATACTCTTTTCAACCCATTGAGTTATCCTATAAAAAATCTGTGCTTGAAGCCAGAATACCTCTTAATATATAATGAGGTTATATATCCGTATTTGGGAAACTGGAGGATTGATGGCTGTTTGCAAAGGATAACCATAAAAGCGAGTCAGAAAACGGCTCGCTTTTATGGTTTTTTCTTACATGGGCATTTGCACTACTTTATTTCAACAGCTTCCAGTAGCCGGCTTTGGTCGGACCAATATGCTCTACAACATGTTTCAATTCTTCGATGTCGCGATGAATGGTACGGGCATTGACACCTAACTTGTCTGCCATTTCCTCCATTGTAATCCTCGAATTCTTCCTGATCAATGAAACTATCGCTTGATGGCGCTTATTCTTTTTGGAATTTTCTTTCTTGTCTGTCGGCTTTTCAAGAGAAATATTCAAATCGTCTTCATCGTTAGTGGAAATGGTTTCTTGGGACATTTGTCCGTTTCTTGGGACATTTTCCGTAGTTTCTTGGGACATTTTCTCATTTCTTGGGACATTTCCCACGGTTTCTTGGGACATTTCCATATAGGTAATGGAGAAGATGAACTGTGAGCCGTTGACGATTTCCACTTTGTAGTCGGGATAATACAAGGGGGCATAGCGCAGGATATTACGGGTGCCGGAGCCCATATCTTCCACCCAGGACAACTCATGAAACACGCGCACCAGCAGCGGATTCTTGGTGTAGTTGCTCAATTCCTGCAGTGTGAGCTCGCCTTCGGGAATCTCCGGAAGCAGACGAGTGGGGTTCTTCGTGACTACCCGGTCTTTGAACACATGATAGAAGCAGGCATAACCTGTACTGAAATCACTGTGTACGCAAAGGTTGGCCACAATTTCACGGAAGAGATCCCAACGCAGGTCTTCCCGTTGGGTGGTACCTTCAGGCAAGTAGAACTTGTTCGGCAGGTAGCGTTCCGTAAACTGCGTCAGTCGGTCATAGACCTTGATCAGGTTACAGCGCATGGTGATGCGGTCGTCGTACCGGTTGGGAAAGCGCTTGATGTCGTTGTATTCCTCGTAGGTACACATGTGGAACAGCGCCTCGAAGCGGTAACGGGGCATGTATTCTTCAATGGCTTCTTCCTTGCCGAACAGAATGAGTGCGGCATATTTCAACTTCAGTTTTCCGGTTTCCCTTTCTTTCTTGGCCAGACGGGTATGAAGCAGTATATCTTCATCTGTCAGCTGCAGCCAGGGATGGTTCGGTTTGATGACTGCCAGGATATTACGGCAATACTGGAAAGTATCACTGTCCAGATCTTCCAGTGTCAATTCTTCTACAATCCTTTCTTCAAAAAGATGCGGATTCTTTCGTTCAAAGAGCGAAAGAAGCAATTCCGGCTGGTCGGTTACATCAATGTCTGCATCTCCATTGCGGTCCCAGTATTTCCCCTTGTAGCGGTAGACGTATTGTCCGCAAGGAATGTCCAGATGCAGGACCACCTTCCCCTCAATGGTCAGTATTTGGGGTGTGAAGTAGGGGCAGGGCAAGAATAAATCCGGATTCTTGATGGCGGTGATGATATTCCCCTGCAATGTGGTTGCCTTGTCTGGATTTACTCCGACAATCTCACCATTATCCTTGACTCCCACCAGAATGTGGCCACCACTATGGTTCAGAAAGGAGCAGACGGTTTCATACAATGAATCAGAAATCTGTTCATAGCATGTCTTGTATTCTATTTGAGCATTCTCTCCGGCTTGGGAGAGCTTGATAAATTGGTCTTCTCTCATGAGGTTCGGTAACTTGTTTACAGATATATGTGGCATGGTCCTATCATTGAGGCCCATGATACAAAGATAATTCTATTCCCTGAATGTTCGAAATAAAACGGCCTTTATATCATGGGCAGTTAATCCTATCAGTTATCTTATATATCGGAATCATCTTCACTGTTTTCCGTGATCACTTCTGTTTCCAGATCCAGTCCGAACATCTCCTTAAGCTGCAGGTAGTCGAAGCAAAGCGCTTTGGGACGGTTCACCTTCGGACTCTGGATGACCTTTCCGTCTTTCACAACCGTCACGCAATCCGGGTTGCCGCTGGGCAGCAGGATGTAGAAGCGGTCCTGCTTGGTGCCTAGAAAGGCCGGATGGGATTTGAGGTACGACAGAATGGTGGACCAGGACGAGCGGTTGGCCGTGATGTTCTGGGTGGAGTTCCGGCTGCTGAACAGCGAAGAGATGGCTGCCATGTTCAGGTAGAGTATCGGACGGGCTTCCATGAACTCCATATCTTCCTTGACATTCATCGGACGGAACTTCTTGAGATAGCGGATGTTGAAGTGTACCTTTTCTGTACACTTTCCGATGGACTGCCAGCCCTGGAGCATGTTCCAGAAGTCGGCTACTTCAGAGCTTTCCTGGGCCAGTTCGTTCTGGTTGCGCATGCCATTGACAGTGGTCTCCAGCATCTGGGCGTAACTAAAGGGAAGATGCAAGGCGGATTCCAGCGTGCGCAGTGTGGCCAACGGAATGATCCAGTTGCCGAAGATACGGTCATGGATGCCTTCCTGTTCCATCTTGATGGCCAGTTCCCGCTTGGTGAGGGAATACATGTCGGGAAAGTTCTTCTCAAACAGCTCCCGATGTTTCATGATGTCGAGGGTCAAGTGGGTCAGGCCCAGGTTGCAGATGGACTGCAGTTCCTCGTAATGTTTTTTCTCCAGGACGCTGAACGAGGTCTTGGTGTAGGCCAGGAATAGAACACGGGTATAGAGCGCCATATCCTGCGTCGGCTTTTCCTGCCCGCAGATGACGACTCCCGTGCTGACGATGGTCTGAGAGGCCATGCCGTCCGTGTTGGTGTTCTTCTTGGTCTGGCCGCCACCGCCCCAAAGTCCTTTGAGGAAAGCTATCTTGCGCACATCGAGGTCGTTCTTGTATTCGTCAAAAACAACCAGGGTGTTGACCGCCTGCGATACCCGGTCGTTCATGGCCGGAACGGAGGCCACACCCATGTTGGGCGGTTCCACGTCATGCAGGAAAAAAGCTTGCAGGCTGGTGGCCAGCGTGGTCTTACCGGTACCTTTCTCACCGAACAGGTTCAGGATGGGGAAATGTCGGGTCCGCTTATAGACCACGTCCCGGAAGAGGGTGGCAATCAGGTACCCGAAAGCGATGCGGGCATTGTTGCCAAAGACTTCCGTCAGCTTTTCCACGAAAGAGCGGAGAAGCACGCCGTTGCTCTTTCGGTGCACCATCAGTCGCTCAAACTGGTAGATTTCCGCATTGTCCCGGTAGATTTTCGAGGTGGCGGGAATGTAATAGGCATGGTGACTGTCGTCCTGTATGATGCCCATTTCATCGGCTTCATGAAAGACGCCATGCTGAAAGATGCCGTTGCCGAACGCAAAGAACTCCTTGCTTTCGTTCCATCCGAGCTTGCGGATTCGCTCGGCCGTCTGGGTGCGGGCATACAGGAACTCCTTGACGTTGTTGAGTTTGTCTATCTTGCCCAGCCATACATAATTGCCGACCGAACCTATCTTCTGCTGGAAGTTGGAGATGGAGCACATCTCGGACTCCTTCAACTCGATGATGCAGCTGTCCCGGAAGGAGTTGAACAGCCGGAACAGGCGGACTCCGTTGCACTCGTCATGGATGTGGAACAGGGGTTCCATCCGAAAGTTGGAAAGGCGGATGGGGTCTTCATCATCCTTGCCCAGGCAATAGTAGCAGTTGTTACGGACAAACAGATTGAGCTGCCGGAGTGCATCGGCCTCTTCCTGCTGCTTGTCCATCATGGTCGGCTGCTTGGCCCTCTTGGCCTGGTTGCGGGCTTGTGTCACGGCATCCTTCCACAGGCGGGCTTTGCCGTAGATCTTACTCAGCTGCTCGATGCACTGCTCATACACGAACTGGTCCTTTACATAACGCAACAAATCCGCAATCTGATTGACGCAGTTGATTTCCCTGAGCAGCGAACTGGCCGTGGCAAACTGCTTCTCTGCGAGCCAGACGATGAAATGCTTTTCCCTCAGGTTGCGGTAGATTTCTTCGCTCAGGATGTAGCTGTCCGCATCATTCTTGACAAGCACCTCCCGTTGAGCATCTTTTGGAATAGTCCCATCGTACTTTTCCTGCAGTTCTTCTTCCGTCAGTTCCCGGGTGCCGAAAGGCAATTCCTTGACCGTGGCATGGAATCCTTTTCGGACGGCCAGTGTGCCGCATTCCATCACAGCCTTGAAGCCAGGGCCGTATCTGTCTCTTATACACATCTCC
>ENA-UALK01000161-UALK01000161.1-human-gut-metagenome-genome-assembly--contig:-NODE-161-length-31750-cov-9.603565_pt1 | contig 31750 bp, 25 predicted proteins | sample MGYA00243703_ERZ654476 | MGnify/ENA primary metagenome ERZ654476 (study PRJEB26926, sample SAMN06164821) | human gut metagenome | biome: ENVO:00009003; feature: ENVO:2100002; material: ENVO:00002003...
CCATTTGACAGTCCTCGCTTTTGCAGTTCAACCATAATTCCTCTGATTAAGGATTATGAAGTCTATAGGTCTGCGATTTCAGAAAGACTTTTCAATGCCATAAAAGGTGATGTTGTTGTATTGGAAGATATAGGTGATGTAGTTAAAGGCAAACAAATCAATGGTGAATTTCTTTCAGAAAGTGGCAAGTATTATGTTATGAATGGAGGAATAGAGCCATCTGGATTTTATAACGATTATAATGTAGAAGCTAACACCATCTCAATAAGTGAGGGTGGCAACTCTTGCGGTTATGTACAATTCAACGCCTGTCCTTTTTGGAGTGGCGGACATTGCTACACAATTCAAAATACTACGGATAATGTAAAAACGGAATACCTGTACCAATTTCTAAAATCAAAGGAGAGTGAAATAATGAAACTTCGTATAGGTTCTGGATTGCCAAACATTCAGAAAAAGGATTTGGCAAAATTTAAAATAACTATACCGAACATCTCTGAACAAAAAGTAATTTCGGCTTTTCTCTCTTCATTTGAAAGAAAAGCCGATGTCGAGATGAATTTTGTAAACTTGTTGCTTGAAGAAAAGCAATATTTACTCCGTCAGATGTTTATATGAACATTTGGTGAAGCAAATAAGTCTTCTGTTGCTGGACGAATTGCAAGATTTTCATTTCCAAATCAATCTTTTGCGCCAATTTTGACAGATGGAGATCAACTTGTTTTTGTTTCTCGATTGATGGTATCACAATTGGAATGTTGCAAAGCTCCTCATAAGAAAGGCAAAGCCTTACACTTCCTTCCAATCTCTTTTGTATGTGATAGAAGAAATTTCTGGATTCAAAGAAAAGTTCAAGATATTCTGGCAGTAAGCAGTCCTTTGTACGAAAACAAATGTACATTGGACTGACAATGCCAGTCTCAAATTTTGTAAGGCGAGCAATTGATCCCACGTTTATTCTTGCAGGGTTATAAGCAAAGTCATTCTTTTCTACAATTTTGTAATTTGATGTGTCGTCACTTGCAACATTCCTATCTTCAAATTGTTCGCTTTGCTTTATAAATCCTTGGCGATTACTAACTGATAATACATTGCATAGATGATTATCCTTGTTTCGTTTTGATATTTGTACAATAGCACCCCCTATATGGGAATGGTAGCTATCTTTGGGGCTATATTCTATTTCAATAATCGCAGACTTTAGCTTTTTCAAATCCTCAATGATTTTGTTTTGGGTAACAATGCGTTCATCGATAAGATGTAACAAAGAGGCAATCTTGGCTTGCTCTACCTTAGATGGTATACCAATATAGCATTCCGAAAAATTCTTAGTGCTGATAGAATAGATCTTTGTTCCTTGGGCAATACGTCTTATTTGGTTATGAAACGCAGTAGAAGAAAAAGCATATCCTTTAAATCCCACTACTGTTCTATCCTTATTGTCTCGTCCATGAATAGTGTGTAAGCCACAAATAACATCTCTCCCATTCAAATTATAGAACTCAATAGCTTTTGCCACTTCATTGGTATCTTCTGATGCATCAGCAAAAGCAACATCACCCTCTTTGCATAACTCATAATTCTTAGGTTTATTCCCATCTTTGATATTTGGCAATCTATCTTGTACTAAATTTACCATTGTAGGAAGCCCAACATGAATAAGCCCATAATGCAAATTTGAAATGTTTTCTGTATCATATTCAAGCTGTTCCCAACAAAGTGAATTGGTTGAATAGAAATCTAATAATTCTGAAACTTTACATTTTTCCCACTCCCCACTAAACTCCGGAAATCTCAAATTTGGAACATTGCATTTATCTTTATTGTTATTATTTGCCATAATCATTTTATTTTTCTAGAAAATAACATTGAGGATTTGTAACGAACAAAAATTATTGGATTAAGCCTAGCTCTTTCAAATAAACATCTATCTGTTTATCTAGTTCTGCTCGTTTTGCTTCTAATTCTTTAATTTCAGTCATGACCGCATGGATATCTATTTCTTCTTCCTCTTCAAAAGTATCTACATAGCGAGGTATATTCAAATTATAATCATTCTCTTTAATTTCTTGTAAAGTAGCACAATGACTATATTTTTCTATTTCTTTTCTTTCACGATATGTATCGATAATTTTTTGAATATGTTCAGGACGTAACTTATTCTGTGTCTTTACTTTTTCAAATTCCTTACTTGCATCTATAAAGAGGATGTTGTCATCTTCTTTGCGGCATTTTTTTATTACTAAGATACAAGTGGGAATACTGGTTCCATAGAAAATATTGGCAGGCAGTCCAATAATAGCATCAATATAATTTTTCTTTTCAATTAAGAATTGGCGGATTTTTCCTTCTGCAGCTCCACGAAATAATACTCCATGTGGTGCTACACAAGCCATTGTTCCTCCATCATTGAGATGGTAAATCATGTGAAGGATAAAAGCATAATCTGCTTTAGATCTCGGAGCTAATACTCCAGCCTTACTAAAACGGTCGTCGTTATTGAATTTATCTGCTGCAGTCCAGTCTGCAGAAAAAGGAGGATTGGCAACTACGGCGTCAAATTGTCTGTCTCCAAAAGCGTCAGCTTCTAATGTATCTCCATTTTGGATGTCAAAGTCATTGTATTTTACACCATGAAGAAGCATATTCATTCTACAAAGATTGAACGTTGTAGGATTCTTTTCTTGACCAAAAATAGAATCGGCTTTACCACTTTTAGCTGTACGAAGAAGTAGGGAACCGCTACCGCATGTCGGGTCGAACACATCTTTTAATCGTACTTTGCCTGTTATTACAATTTCAGCTAAAATCTGACTAACTTCTTGTGGAGTATAAAACTCTCCCGCTTTTTTTCCTGCTCCGGCAGCGAATTGACTTATCATGTACTCGTAAGCATCCCCTAGAATATCTATATCTCCGGCTTCTTGTAATCCAAAGTCGATACCATTTAGTGCAATTAATACATCACTAATTAACTTATTCTTGTCGTCAGCAGTCTTTCCTAGTTTGGGAGAAGCTAAATCCAGATCAGAAAATAAACCACCAAAATCATCCTCACTATCCTGTCCTATTGTAGAATCTTCTATTTTTTTGAGTGAACGTTCTAAAGACGGCAAAATATTTTCTTTCTTGCTGATTAGCTCTATGATGGTGGAGTAAAGATATTCCGGTTCTATAAAATAACCTAGATTTTGAATACATTCTTCTTTTACATCCTGTTTTAATTCCTCATCCTTGCCATTCCATACTTCTTTGAAAGTAATATGATCTTCTTCTAATATTTCGTTGGCATAAAGTTCTATTTTTTCGGATAGATATTTGTAGAAAATAAAGCCTAAAGTGAAATACATAAAATCACTAGCAGACATGTTTCCTCTTAAAGTATTGGCGACAGTCCATAATTGACTGCGCAATTTTTGTTGTAGTTCTTCGCTCATATATTTAATGTAATTTTATTCCCAGTTAAATAATTCTATTATCGAATGTAGTTTGTCCATTATCCTTTTGAGTAGTGTACGGCGTTCTTTTAGTCCGATTCTTTTCTTTTTGACGGCTTCCTGAAGGATTTCGGGCTTTTCTTTCTGTAAAAAATCGTATTCATTTAGAAACTTAATGAGGGCTTCTTCATCAATTCCTTCTTCTTCTGCCAACTCTTGAATAGCTTTATAACGTTGTTGACTAACATAATTCGTCAGTCTACTTTCTAAGTCAATTGAACCATCAGATTTAGATTTGCTAAATCCATCTTTGTCATTATCCACGTTTTGGCGAATAAAGCCATCTATAAGTTTGGCTTTGTTACGCATAACAGCATCTTTTATCATAGTATCTAAAATCTGTTGACGTCTTTCTTGATAATCATTGCTCGAAGGATCTAAGTCATTGATTAGTGTCAGGATATATGCTACATTTATCACGTCACTATGAAGGAGTTCCAGACAGAAATCAATATCGTCTAGAGTTCTTTCATCTTTGCCATAAGGAGGCACATCTGTATCTCCTGTATTTTTCTTGTCATCAGGATTAGGGTTAATTACCCCGGTGGTAATATCTAAATATTTACTTCGAAAATCCATGAATTCTTGTTCTGATAAGATGAATTCTTTGTCGTCAGGTTCGAAGTCTTCATAGATTTGCATTTCTGCCCGCTTTTTTATAATTTCACGGAAAGCTAATACAAAGTCTCTTTTTTCATATTCACTTTGTAATTTATCAATACTTTGTACATCAGGATATTTTTCTTTAAATTTCAAAGATAACTCATTAAACTTTTCTTTTACAACAGGAAAAGGTTCACGTAGAATTGTATCTGCGGGATTATTGTTGCTAAATAATTTTATGGCAGCATCTACATTGTTTTTTAAATCACGGAAACATACAATTTTTCCGAAACGTTTCTTTTCATTTAATATACGGTTGGTTCGGCTAAAGGCTTGTAGCAATCCATGATATTCTAAGTTCTTATCAACATAAAGTGTATTTAGTTTTTTAGCGTCAAAGCCAGTAAGAAACATACCTACAACAAGAAGCAGATCCAAAGGTTCCATATCCTTCTTTTTTTTCTTCATGCGTAGATTTATGTCATCATAATAGGCACTAAAGTTATCTGTTGTGAAAGATGTACCAAATGTGTTGTTATAATCATTCATAATGACTTGTAGTTCATCTGCCGTAACTTTATCATTAGCATAGCCTTGGTTCATTCCTGTTTGTTCGTCATCTTGGCTGCTATTTGCTGCATATGTAAATACAGCCCCAATCTTAATTTTAGGATTGAGCTCTTTAAATATTTTGTAATATTGTAATAGCATGGGGACAGATTGGATTGCGAACAGCGCATTGAATTCGCCATCAACTGTTGACTTGTTGAAATTTGTAAGTATGAATCTGGCTATCTCTTTCATGCGAGCTTCATTCATATAATCAATTCCAGATTCATCTTTACCTTTATAATATTCAACTAAGAAACCTAGCACATTTTCATCAGCAATAGCATCCTTGATGAGATAACGGTGAAGGCAGTCACTAAACACTTCTTTTGTGGTATGCTCTTGTTTGGCATTCTCTACAAATATAGGAGTACCTGTAAATCCGAAAATTTGAAGGTTACTGAAGAATTTGACAATATTTTTATGGCAATCACCAAAATGACTGCGATGACATTCATCAAAAATCATCACAACTTTCTGATGGCGTACTTCTTGAAGATACTTGTTATAGTAATCTTTGGTTATAGCACAATTCAACTTTTGAATAGTAGTAATTATGATTTTAGAATTACCGCTTAATCGTTTGATTAGTTCATAGGTATTATCAGTTCCATCAACAGCACCTGGTTCAAATGCTTCGTATTCTGATTGGGTCTGTGTGTCTAAATCATGACGGTCTACAACAAACATAACTTTGTCTATACCATCAAGCTCTGAAACTAACTGGGCGGCTTTGAATGATGTTAATGTCTTTCCTGCCCCAGTAGTATGCCATATATAACCGTTTTTATTGGAGTTCTCTACTCGTTCTAATATACGTTCTACTGCGTAGAATTGATAGGGCCGGAGTACCATTAAGCATTTATCGCCTTCATGCAATACAATGTATTTGCTTATCATTTTTCCCAAGTTACATTGGTCAAAAAAGAAATAAGCAAATTTACTTAAATCGTTAAAAGGTATATTTTCGGGGTCTGTCCAATTAAAAGTAAATTTGTAGCCTCCATTAGGGTTGTTGGCAAAATAGCGTGTGTTTACACCATTGGATATGACGAATAATTGTATATAATCAAATAATCCATGAAATGAGGTTTTATGATAGCGTTGAATTTGGTTATATGCTTCTTTTAATTCAACTCCTCGTTTCTTTAATTCTATCTGAACTAATGGTAATCCATTTATTAAGAGGGTTACATCGTAGCGACATTTTTTTCTCCCTTCTACTGTTATTTGATTGGATACCTGGAATTCATTTTGGCACCATTTATTTTTATTCAAGAATTCTACCCAAATACGTTCTCCATCTTCTGTTTCTAATGGATATAGGTCACGAAGTTTTTTAGCTTTCTCAAAACGTGTTCCTCCTTCCAAATAAATACAGATCTTTTCAAATTCTTTATCAGTGAAATGTTTTCTCTTGTGTAGGGAGAGTTCTCTTTTATTGTGTTTCTCAAGTTGCTTTTTAAAATTGGCGTACAGATTATCTTCTTCCTTGATAGAAATATATTCATAGTTCATTTCCATTAAGGTTTTTATTAATCCGTTTTCTAATACTTGTTCACTTTGGGTAACCATATGTTGTCGTATTTTTAATCCATAATCTAATAGATTAAGGATAAGGGAGCTTAAAATTGAATCTTTTCAATGAGGAAAAAGAAAAGATGATTTTAATATCTTACTTTTCTATCAAATTATGTTGTAAAGTATTGATTTTATTGTTATCAGTTCGTGTGTTATTGTAAAACTGATATTCTATAGGTCTTTATTCTGTTAGTCTCATAAGCAACTATCAATTCTAGCATTTTGCTAGAATTGATAGTTGCTTATGAATGCGTTTTTATTCTACACTTGTAGTTGATACACTGAAATTCTCTACTAATGTACTACCTTTCGTTATATATTCCTTTTCTAAGCGGTTAACCTCTTTGTTGTCTATATAGGCAATAACAGAAATTTTTAGTTTTTTGCCTGCTTGTTCTGATGTACTTATTACTGATCCTGCACAAGTCATCATGGAACCTTCTTTACCTGTCTGGCAGCTTATCTTATTTTCTGTCACTTTATTTACCAAATATGAATCACCTAAATATTCGCCATTTTCATTGTATAATTTTGCAACTCCGCTGGTGTTGGCTGCTCCGAATGCGATATTTAGATCAAAATCGTCTGTATTTCCCGACTGCTCTATAACAATTTTGTGTACTCCTGTTGTGTTTTTATTATCGTCATCGTTTCCACAGCTAACTAGGATGACTCCTAAAAATAGGGCAATTATGCCTAATAATGATAATATTCGCTTCTTCATGTTTTTTTGTTTATTATTACTTAATTATTTCTTTTTCCTGTGCTTCAAAGGACAAAGATACGTATTTATTTTTGAAAACAGAGGCTTGTAAGGATATTTTTTATTCTGATTTTTGGATTTAAGAGATGGGGTGTTGGGGGCCGGTTTGTCCGGATCAGTCAGCCAAAGGACATTTTCTTCTTTATAAGTATAAGTACTAGGAACATTTCGGAATACTATCTTATAGCTGCCATCATAATTCTGGCAGCTTTCTATTTCGGGAGTCTTGATTTGACCTTTTATAATAATCAGATTTTCGGAAGTATCTATCATAGGCTTGTGTGTAAATATAATAAGTCGTGCAGCTGTTTTTATTTATTATTTGGGATATAAAAGTAAGAATATTTTCCAGAATATCAAAACCGAAGTCGAAAAAACAGTGAATGACTTTATTCAGCTTTGTATTGTTATAAATATAGAGTGAGATTCGGTTTGGGAGTATTGAACGTGATAAAAGAGATTTGTTTTGCCAATGAAATCATTATCTTTGCAAGGTATATATTAATGAACGAGGAGGATATTATGCTTGCATACACATATATTGAACACGGAAAGTTTGAATTGCGAGAGAAGGCGAGACCGGAAATAAAGGATTCACGGGATGCAATCGTGCGTGTAACACTTGGTAGCATCTGCACCAGTGATCTTCATATTAAACATGGCAGTGTGCCGCGTGCTGTGCCCGGAATAACTGTCGGGCATGAGATGGTAGGTGTGGTAGAACAAGTAGGGGCTGATGTCACTTCGGTGAAGCCTGGTGACAGGGTGACTGTGAATGTCGAAACTTTCTGCGGTGAGTGTTTTTTCTGTAAGCATGGATATGTGAATAACTGTACTGATCCTAATGGCGGTTGGGCTTTAGGTTGCCGAATTGATGGCGGTCAGGCGGAATATGTCAGAGTTCTTTATGCGGATCAAGGTTTGAACCGTATTCCGGATACAGTGAGTGATGAACAAACTTTGTTTGTCGGTGATGTGCTTGCAACAGGCTTTTGGGCAACACGCATCTCGGAAATAACCGCGGAAGATACTGTTCTTATCATCGGTGCCGGACCTACCGGGATTTGTACTTTGTTGTGTGTGATGCTGAAGAAACCCAAGCGCATTATTGTCTGTGAAAAGTCTCCTGAAAGAATTCGGTTTGTCTGCGAGCATTATCCTGATGTGTTGGTGACTGAACCGGAAAACTGCAAGGATTTTGTTCTCAAGAACAGTGACCATGGTGGTGCAGATGTCGTTTTGGAAGTGGCAGGGAGTGACGATTCCTTCTATTTGGCTTGGAATTGTGCCCGTCCTAATGCTATTGTCACGATTGTAGCCCTCTATGATAAACCACAACTTCTTCCTTTACCTGATATGTATGGCAAGAATTTGGTTTTTAAAACAGGTGGAGTGGATGGCTGCGATTGTAACGAGATTCTCAAGCTGATTGAGGAAGGTAAAATTGATACTACTCCTCTTATTACACATCGATTTCCGTTGAATGAGATTGAGGAGGCCTATCGTATCTTTGAAAACAAATTAGATGGAGTTATTAAAGTAGCTATATCAGGAAATAAATAAAAATAGAATTTGTGTATGAAGAATATACTGATAGTAAGTAATAATGATATGTGCCGCAGTCGTATGGCACAGGAAATTTTGAACTCCTTCGGTAGAGGGATGAAGATTAGTACTGCCGGTATTTTGGCTGGAAATTCTGTCCCTGACGTTGTTTGCCAAGTGATGGAACAAAATGGATATGACTTTTCGCGTAGAAAGCCCTGTGACGTTGCGACATATGCCCAACAGACGTGGGATTATGTCATTACCCTTTGTCCGGAAGCAGAGGAAGTGCAAAAGGAAATGCAGGGTGTAGTGAGAAAATACGTTTCTTTCAACTTTACAGATCCCTTTCAGGGAGGAATTCATGTAGAAGATGAGCAGGAAGAACGGGTTAGGGCACTATATGACATCATGCATAAAGAACTGTATGAGTTCTTTCGAAGTGAATTGATGGAAAAGTTGTTACCTCGCTGTTCCTGTGGCGCAAATACGTATTGTAGGTGTGAGTAGGAATATAAGTAAAATCATATATGTACATCATCCGGTGATGGTGGCAGATCTGTGTCATTTTGAACGCGAAGTTGCCAGAAAACAATAGCGGATGCGGCGGCTACATTGAGAGAATCGACACCGTTTGCCATAGGAATGCGGACTACATAGTCCGCCTCATTGATTGTTTCGTTTTGAAGACCATCCCCCTCTGTTCCCATTACGATGGCTAACTTGGGTTCGGTTGCTAAGATAGGATTATCGATAGAGATTGATTTCTCCGTGAGTGCCATAGCGACTGTACGGAAACCCTGTTTACGCAACTCATTGGGAGAACCGTCCAACCAAGTCCATGGTATCAGGAAGACAGAACCCATCGAAACCCTGACTGCACGTCGGTTTAACGGATCACAAGAATTGCGTGTTAATAATATAGCATCTATCCCCAAGGCGGCTGCGGAACGGAAGATGGCTCCGATATTAGTAGCGTCTACCACGCCCTCAATGACTACGATCCGTCGAGCTTTCCGACACACCTCCTCTGCACTTGGTAGTGCCCGACGACGCATGGCACAGAGGACACCGCGCGTCAGTGTATATCCGGTCAATGTGGCAAGTAACTTTCTTTCACCGGTATAGACAGGTATATCACCACAACGTTCAATGATGCCAGCGGCATCACCAGTGATATGCTTCTGTTCACACAAGAGGGCTAAAGGCTCATAACCAGCATTCAGAGCTACATGGATAACTTTGGGGCTTTCTGCAATAAGCAATCCCTTATCAGGCTCGATACGATTCCGTAATTGAGCTTCGGTGAGGGTACTGAATATTTCTACTCCGGAGTCTGTTAAGGATGATATTTCTATAATGGGCATAGTGATTTCTTTAAGCGATCTATTTTATTGCAGCAATGATAGTATGCGCTTCTTACTTACCGATGCAGCATATTATGCTAATTGACTGTCAATACTTTATGGCTTAAAAGGTAGAAGGCTCAAAAATTTACTTGTTTTTTCGCCGAAAATCGAAGATTTAACGTTTTTAACCTTAGTTTATCTTCAAACGAAGGGAAAAAGAGAAAAATGGCTCTCTTTTGTTCCGAAACCTCCGGTTCGCAAAGATAAGGCATATTGGTGATTATTTCGCCGATTATGGCTGTAAAATAGAGGGTAATTTTACGGATTTTCTGGTGGGCTTTTGGTGGCTTGATAAGGAGAAAATCTTGCTTTGCTTTTGGGTTAGGATTTCGGATGCTTTTGCAGCCAAATGAGAAAGTCGGCAGATATGGTTCGGTTCGGCTTTGGCGAAGCCATTTCTTTTCCTCCCTTTGTTAGTTTTACTTTAATGCTCGTATATATGAATACGGAGATAAAGTAAAGTTGCTTTTCATTTGGAATAGCCAATCTAATCTTGAGATTTGTGTTTATGTAACGAATAATATATTGTTTGTTATATGGGTGTATTAGCGCTTACAAACAATATGATAGCATTTACATTTTCCAAAGTAAAATCACCTTGTCTTTCACACTTTTCCAAAAATGCTTGTCGGAATCTGCTGCAAAGACATTGGATTCGCTTGGAAAAGTGCTGTGTAATGGTTGTGATTCGTTGGAAAAAGTGTTGCGAATAAGATCTATTCGCTTGGAAAAGTGTAGTACCATCATATTATACTTGTTTTAGCCATCTCTTCTAGTTTTGTGATTTTTCCTTTTAATACATCATTAAATAGATAAAATCTAATATCTTTGTATATTATATGATGAGTTGATTATGACAAAGAATACAATGGGAACCAAACTTCCTCGAAAATTGGAGCAGAAGATGTCGGTTGTGGGAGGGCAGATTAAACTGGCTCGCTTGCGCAGGAACCTGAGTGTGGCTCAGGTGGCTGAACGTGCCACTTGCTCTCCATTAACCGTGTCCCGAATAGAGAAAGGTGCGCCGACCGTAGCCATCGGAATCTACTTGCGTGTGTTGTATGCTTTACAGCTTGACGATGATATTCTGTGGCTGGCCAAAGAAGACGAGTTGGGAAAAGCTTTGCAAGATTTGAGTTTGAAAACAAGGAAAAGAGCTTCAAAAAAGGAATAGAGCACATGTTCTCCTATACATAAGTTGCAATTTGCTCTTTGGAAATAAAAAAATATGGCTCAAAATTTTGTGTTATGTTGTAAAAACATTATGTTTGCATTGCATAATAAATAAGATGTATGAAATTCGTTGATAGAATAGATGAAGCTGCACGATTAAAGGATGCTCTTGCAAGAGAGAAGTCTTCGTTAGTCGTGATGTACGGTCGCAGACGGTTGGGTAAGTCAACGCTTATCAAAAGGGTGTTGTCGGACACGGATGTTTATTTCCTTGCCGATCGTTCTGAAGGCCAACACCAAAGGATATTGCTTGCAAAAGTGCTTGCACAAGTGTTTCCGGATTTCGAAAAATTGACATATCCAGATTGGGAATCTATATTTCGCGCGGTCAATTATCGGACAGGCAAACGTTTTACTCTATGCTTGGATGAATTTCCGTATCTTGTAGAGCAATCGCCAGAGCTGCCGTCTGTATTGCAGAAACTTGTTGATGAGAAGCAGTTGAAGTATAACCTTGTACTTTGCGGTTCATCACAAAATATGATGTATGGGTTGTTCCTTGATTCTACTGCACCTCTATATGGGCGTGCTGATGAAATAATGAGGCTTGCACCGATACGTTTGCCGTATATTCAAGAGGCTTTGAACCTTGATGCGATGAGTGCCATTGAAGAGTATGCCGTATGGGGCGGTGTGCCGCGTTATTGGGAACTGAGGGAAAACAGAAGTTCGCTTGATGATGCCCTGTGGCGCAATATACTTTCTGTAAATGGAACTCTTTATGAAGAGCCTATAAAACTGTTTCAGGATGATGTCAAGGATATTGTCAAGACTTCAACGATCATGTCTTATATTGGGACTGGTGCAAACCGGCTTTCCGAGATTGCTGCACGATGCAATGAGCCGGCAACCAATCTGTCGCGTCCGTTGAAGAAACTTATCGATCTCGGATTCTTGGAAAAAGATGTTCCGTTCGGTATTGATGAAAAGAATGCGAAAAAGAGCCTCTATAAGATAGCCGATCCATTTATGGCATTCTACTATCAGTTTGTTGTTCCTAACCGTTCGTTCATTGAACTTGGTCGTCGCTTACCCATAGAACAGGCTTTAACTGCTCATTTCTCTGAGTATGTGAGTATGCAATGGGAAAAACTGTGTCGGGATGCCGTAACAGGAAATCTTGTCAATGGAGTGGTTTATGGCAAGGCAAAACGCTGGTGGGGTTCTGTTCTCAATGAGGATAGGAAACCTGAACAGATCGAATTCGATGTGATGGCAGAGTCGCTTGATAAAAAGTATCTGCTGGTCGGTGAATGTAAATGGACAACTCAGGAGAATGGTAAACAGTTAACAACTGAACTTCTCCGCAAGGCTAATCTGCTGCCGTTTGCCAAGAATTATATTATTGTTCCGGTGCTGTTCTTTAAGAACGCTCCGAAAGATGATGCTGGGAATGCAATTTTGCCGGAAGATGTTGTTGAGTTAATGAAATAAAGGAATCTCAAATCCACTATTTGACAGAGTTATTAGATGGCAAAAAAAACAATAAATAAAGAACTTACAGGTGCACAGGACTTATACAATTTCTTGTTTGAGGCTTGTAATATAATACGCGGTCCTGTAAGCCAAGATAATTTTAAAGATTATATCACGCCTTTGCTTTATTACAAGCGGATATCTGATGTTTATGATGAAGAAACAGAAGAAGCTTTAATATCAAGTGGTGGTGATAAGGAGTATGCATCTCTGCCAGAGCAACATCGTTTTGTTATTCCTGATGGTTGTCATTGGCAAGAAGTCCGAGAGCGTACAGAAAATCTTGGAGCTGCCATAGTCGGTGCTATGAGGCAGATAGAGATAGCAAACCCAGATACATTGTATGGGGTGCTATCTATGTTTTCATCTCAGAAATGGACTAATAAGGCAATTCTCAATGATAGTAAGATTCGTGACCTGATAGAACATCTATCAAAACGAAAACTTGGTAATAAGGATTACCCTGCGGACTTAATGGGTGATGCTTATGAAATATTATTGAAGAAGTTTGCCGATGATAGTAAGGCTCAAGCTGGAGAGTTTTATACTCCTCGTTCTGTTGTGAGATTATTAGTGCATATTCTCGATCCGCAACCGGGGGAAACTGTATATGATCCTGCTTGTGGTAGTGGAGGAATGCTTATCGAAGCTATACGATATATGCACGATGATTCTCTTTGCTGTGGAAGTATATTCGGACAAGAGAAGAATGTCGTGAATGCGGCCATTGCTAAAATGAATCTATTCCTGCATGGTGCATCTGATTTTAATGTAATGCAAGGTGATACATTGAGAGACCCAAAAATTCTTCAAGGTGGTAATATCGCCAAATTCGATTGTGTTATAGCAAACCCACCATTTTCTCTTGAAAATTGGGGAGCAACGGAATGGAGTTCAGATAAATATAAGAGAAATATTTATGGAACACCGAGTGATAGTTGTGGAGACTATGCGTGGATTCAGCATATGATATGTTCTATGTCTTCGTCTTCTGGCAAGGGGCGTATGGCAGTTGTAATGCCACAAGGTATTCTGTTTCGTGGAAATCAAGAAGCAGAAATACGGAAACAATTAGTGGAAAGTGATTTGATAGAAGCCGTTGTTACGTTAGGAGATAAATTGTTTTATGGAACTGGACTTTCACCGTGCTTTTTGATAATACGAAGAATGAAACCGGCTCATCATTCCGGACGGATTTTGATGATAGACGGCTCCAAAATTCTAACTCAAAAGAGAGCGCAGAATATTTTAGCAGAGAATGATATAGACAGGTTATATTCACTTTATCAAAATTACTCCGATGAAGAGGACTATTCTCGAATCGTTACGTTGCAGGAGATAAGAGATAAAGAGTATAATCTTTCGCCCAATCGCTATGTGGTTTACCACAAGGAGGAAATTCGTCCTTATGCGGAAGTGTTGGCAGTGTTCAAACAAGCATACGAAGATGTGAAGCGATTGGAGAAAGAATTTTCATTACTCATTAACGCATAATCAATATGGCAGAAAAAGTAAAACAATATCGTCATCCGGACGACCCTATTACGCTCGATGAACTTAAAGGTTTTCTTTGGGCAGCTGCCACTCATTTGCGTGGTCAGATTGATGCGGCAGGATATAAAGAGTATATTTTCCCTTTGCTTTTCTTCAAACGCATTTCCGATGTTTATGATGAACAGTTTGAAGGATTCGTGTGTGAAGGAGGAGTTGAGTATGCAGGTATGCAAGTAGAAGATCTTCCCATTCGCATTCCTGATGGTGCGCACTGGAGAGATGTTCGTGAGGTAACGGAAAATGTTGGTAATAAATTAGTCGATGCATTTATTGCCATAGAACAAGCCAATCCTGCCAAGGAACTGGATGGTAGAAAAATCGGAGGATTAGAAGGTATTTTCGGACCTAAGGACGGCTGGACCAATAAGGCTAAGATGCCCGATAGTATCATTACTTCGTTGATTGAGGATTTTTCTAAATATACGTTGAGCCTGAAGGCTTGTCCTGCCGATGAAATGGGGCAGGCATACGAATACCTTGTTGGAAAGTTTGCCGATGATGCCGGGAATACAGCTCAGGAGTTCTATACGAATAGAACGGTCGTTCAACTTATGGCTGAAATACTGCAACCCCAACCGAATGAAAGCATTTATGACCCTACTTGCGGTTCAGGAGGGATGTTGGTCAAATGCTTAGACTATCTGCGTAACAAAGGTGAAGAGTGGCAGAGTGTGCAGGTGTTTGGACAAGAAGTAAACGGTTTGACATCTTCTATTGCACGAATGAATCTTTATTTGAATGGAGTTGAAGATTTTTCGATTGCCTGTGCTGATACGTTGGAGAATCCAGCGTTTTTAGATGGAAGCCATCTTCGAAAGTTCGATATTGTTCTGGCAAATCCTCCTTATTCAATCAAAGAATGGAATCGTGAAAAATTCATGAATGATAAGTGGGGACGTAATTTTTTAGGAACACCTCCGCAAGGGAGAGCTGATTATGCATTTCTTCAGCATATCATAGCTTCAATGAATGAAACTCAGGGAAGATGTGCGATTCTTTTTCCCCATGGTGTACTATTTCGTGATGAAGAATTAGAATTACGAAAGAAACTTGTTGAAATGGATATACTTGATTGTATAATAGGTTTGGGAGCAAACTTGTTTTATAATTCTCCTATGGAAGCTTGCATATTAATATGTAACTGCTCAAAGGCTAATAGCAAAAAGAATCGAGTTTTGATGATAAATGCTGTGAATGAAGTTACAAGAAAAAATGCAGAGAGTATGTTGTTGGCAGAACATATACAAAGGATTGTAAATGCATACCAGCAAAATAGAGAATTGGATGGCTTCTCAAGAATTGTAAGTAATGATGAAATTAGAGAAAAGAAGTTTAATCTGAATATATCATTGTACGCATATCAAAGTGTACTACAGGATGCACTTACTGTCTCTAAAGAGGATGCTATAAATGTTTGGATTTCCTCTCATAGTCAATGTATAAATGAAATGGATGAGTTAATTAAGTTGATTAAATAGTATGGGTGTAGTAAAATTAGGTGATGTCGCTCGTGAAAGTCGACTTAAATGGACAAAAAGTAAACAGGATGTTCCTATAGTTGGTTTGGAACATCTTATCCCTGATGAAATACGTTTTGATGCATATGATATAAATACAGATAATACTTTTTCAAAAAGGTTTGTAAAGGGACAAGTCTTATTTGGTAGACGTCGAGCTTATCAACGTAAGGCTGCAATTGCTGAATTTGATGGTATATGCTCAGGCGACATAACTGTAATAGAAGCAATAGAAGGGAAAATAGTGTCTGAGTTATTGCCTTTCATAATCCAAACACCTGTATTTTTTGACTATGCTAATAGAGGCTCTGCTGGATCTCTATCACCTCGTGTAAAATGGGAGCATTTGGTTGATTATGAGTTCGAATTACCTTCATTAGAGGAACAAAAAGTTCTTGCTGATAAATTATGGGCAGCCTATCGATTGAAGGAGGCTTATAAGAAACTACTTGTTGCCACTGATGAAATGGTGAAATCGCAATTTATCGAGATGTTTGGTAATTCACCACAAAAAGAATTGGGCGAGTTGGCGACTTTTGTTAATGGCTCGGCATTTAAGCCTGAAGAATGGTCTCAAGAAGGATTACCAATTGTAAGAATTCAAAATTTGACTCAAGGAGACGCTCCCTATAATTATTATTCCGGAGATACCTCAAAGAAAGTTTGTCTTAATACAGGTGATATTTTAGTTTCTTGGTCTGCAACACTTGGTGTATTTACTTGGTCTAAAGGACCTGCACTATTGAATCAGCATATATTTAAGGTAGTATTTGATAAACTTGATATAGAGCAATCGTTCTTTATTTATACTGTTAAGTTGGCTCTTGAAAAGATGGCAGATAAAGCACATGGAAGCACTATGCGCCATGTTGTCAAAAAGGACTTTGATTCAACAAAGGTTTCTTTTCCATCTATGAGAGAGCAACAAAGGTTTGTTTCCATTGCGGAACAAGCCGATAAATCAAAATTTGAATTGAAGCAGTGTATTGAAAATATTGATAAAGTCATAAAGAGCTTAATAAACGGATAGAATAAAACAGATACGTTGATAGCTGTGGCTTAATTGGATAACTAATTTATTAATAATATGATAGAGAGTCTGATTAATGACATAGAGCAGGCTATGCTTGGTGTTTTAAACAACGAGCAAATGAGTCAATTACGTAAGGTGCTTGATTTCACCTTTCGTAATATCAACGTGTCTTGTAAAAACGAAGAAGAGAACAGTGGTAATAGTGCGCTGATTGATAGTTTCTTATCCGCTAAACGAGTAGAGGGTTGCTCGGATAAGTCGATGCACTATTATCGAAGTACGTTAAATAATGCTATCAGGAAAATAGGGAAAAATATTCGCCATATCACTACTGATGACTTGCGTAATTACTTGAATGATTATCAGCAGACAAGCGGTGCCACAAAGGTTACGGTAGACAACATACGCCGTATTTTGTCAAGTTTCTTTTCATGGCTTGAGGATGAGGATTATATTGTGAAGAGTCCGGTGCGTCGGATTCATAAAGTGAAAGTCGGAAAAACAGTCAAAGAAACATACTCCGATGAAGCTTTGGAACAAATGCGTGACCATTGCGAAGGTATTCGCGATTTAGCCTTGATTGATTTGTTGGCCTCTACCGGTATGCGTGTCGGGGAGTTGGTCAAACTCAATCGGAACGATATAGACTTTGAAAACCGGGAATGCATCGTTACCGGTAAAGGCGATAAACAACGTCGAGTTTATTTCGATGCTCGTACAAAGATACATTTACAACGTTATTTGGCAGAACGGATAGATGACAATCCTGCGCTGTTTGTTTCGTTATTAGCACCTTATGATCGACTACAGATAAGTGGTGTGGAAATTCGTTTACGTCGTTTGGGACGTGAATTGAATATTCCTAAGGTGCATCCTCATAAATTTCGCCGCACGTTGGCAACAATGGCGATAGATAAAGGTATGCCTATAGAGCAGGTCCAGCATCTCTTAGGGCATCAAAGTCTGGATACAACATTGCAATATGCTATGGTGAATCAGACAAATGTAAAAATGTCTCACCGTAAATTTATTGGTTAGTATGTCGCAATTTATCGAGATGTTTGAGAACGTTGAATCTTATTGCAAATTAGAAGATTTGATATCAGATACATTCCCTGGGGAATGGGGAAGCGAACCGATTTCTGAGAATGCGATAAAAGTGATTCGCACAACAAACTTTACTAATGAAGGATATCTTGATTTGACAGATGTTGTAACTAGAGATATTGAGCCTAAGAAAGTTGTACGGAAAAAGCTCAAACAAGGCGATACAATCTTGGAGAGGTCTGGAGGTACTAAAGATAATCCGGTTGGTAGGGTTGTATTTTTTGATGAAATAGGTGATTATCTGCCTAATAACTTTACGCAGGTACTGCGTCCTAAGGAATCTGTAAATCCAGTGTACTTGTTCTACGCTTTATATAACTCCTACAATCTCAATAAGGCTGCTATGAGAGCAATGGCAAGTCAAACTACCGGCATCCAAAATTTAAGTATGTCGGACTTTATGGCTAAGTCTATAGTACTACCTTCAAGAGACGAACAAAACAAATTTGAACAGATCTACCGTCAGGCCGATAAATCAAAATTTGACGACTTCAAATCGCAATTTATCGAGATGTTTGGGAATCCTCTTTCTTTAAATCAGAAGAATGAGTTGAAAAGATTAGGAGAATGTTGTATTCTAAATCCAAGACGTCCTAACATTGCTCTTTGCGACACTGATAAAGTCTCTTTTATTCCTATGCCGGCGGTAAGTGAGGATGGATATTTGGTAGATATGACTGGCGAAGAATATGGAAAAGTAAAAAAAGGCTTTACATATTTTGAGAATAATGATGTCTTGTTTGCCAAGATTACACCTTGTATGGAGAATGGCAAAGGAGCTATTGTACATGGACTTACAAATGGCATAGGAATGGGATCTACAGAATTTCATGTATTGCGGCCAATTAACGGAATATCTAGTCCCTATTGGCTGTTAGCATTAACACGAATGCCTATATTTCGAGAGCGTGCTGCAAAAAATATGTCTGGAACAGGCGGGCAGAAAAGAGTTAGTGCTTCATATCTGGACCATTTTATGGTTGGATTGCCTGCGATAGAGGAACAAAGGCGTTTTGAAGCAATATATAAACAAGCCGACAAATCAAAATCTGTCATTCAAAAAGCTTTAGTATATTTGAATGACATACAGAGTGGCGAATTAGGGAAAATCGCTTAATTATTAAATTGATAACAATAAAAATCATAGATATGTTTAACGAAGACAATACAGTGGAGCAAATGCTCATAGAAGCTGCAACCCAAAGTAGTTGGCAGTATGTAAAGTCACAGGATATACCTCGTAGTTCTGATTCTGTCCTTGTTGAATCATGGCTATTGGACGCTCTTGTCAGGTTAAATCCAATAACACGTCAACAAGCGGAGCAAGTTATTTATAAACTCCGTGCTGCTATTACTTGTGGAGGTAATTATGATGAATTAGTGACTGCCAATGACCGTTTTCGTACATTGTTATTTAATGAAAACACAGAGCCTTTTGGAAAGGATGGTGAATATATACCTATCAGATTCTTTAGCGAAGATGCGGTCGAAGATTATTGTGTAGTGACCAATCAATGGGAGTTTCCACGTAGTTCTGTTGAAGGAGGTAAACGTTTGGACTTGGTTTATCTGATAAATGGAATTCCGGTTTGTGTTGGTGAAGCAAAATCTCCTGTTCGCCCTCAGATAACATGGGCTGACGGAGCCATTGATATGTTGCATTACGAAAAGAGCATTCCAGAAATGTTTGTTCCGAATATATTAACCTTTGCTACAGAAGGCAAAGAACTTCAATATGCTGGCATCTGTGCCCCTGTTGACAAATGGGGACCTTGGTTTAAAGATGAAAGTCGTCAGCATGGTACAATAGAGTCGGTTAAAAGTAACGTAATGGGGTTGGTTCAACCAAACCGACTGCTTGACATATATCGTTACTATAGTGTTTTTACAGGAACATCATCAGGCAAAAAAATAAAAATAGTTTGCCGTTATCAACAATATCTAGGAGGTGAAGCTATTGTTCAGCGTGTCTTAAACACATATCGTGAGAAACAAGGTCCGAAGAAAGGTCTTATTTGGCATTTCCAGGGTTCGGGAAAATCATGGTTGATGGTATTTGCTGCCCAAAAATTACGTTTGCAGAACGAATTACATGCTCCCACTGTTGTTATCGTTGATGACCGTATTGATTTGGAAGATCAGATAACGGGCGATTTTACTCGTGCTGATATTCCTAATATAGAATCTGCAAAGACAAAAGATGAGTTAGTTGCATTTTTCAAGCAGGATCAGCGCAAGATTCTGATAACGACAATTTTCAAGTTCGGAGATGTTGATAGTGTACTGAATGAAAGAGATAATATCATTTTATTGGTAGATGAAGCACACCGAACTCAGGAAAAGGATTTAGGACAAAAAATGCGCAATGCACTACCTAATGCATTTTTCTTTGGCCTTACCGGAACGCCTATCAATAAACGAGATAAGAATACTTTTCAATCTTTTGGAGCTGATGAGGATTTAGAGAAAGGTGGATATATTTCAAAATATACTTTCCAAAATTCTGTTGAAGATGGAGCTACGCTTGAATTGAATTTCCAAACAGTGCCGGTAGAGATGCATCTTAACGAAGCTCAATTACAAGAAGAGTTTGATGAACTGACCGATCAAATATCAGAAGAAGAAAAGAACGAATTAGTAAAACGAACTTCTGTTGAAGCATTTTTTACAGCGGAGAAGCGAATTAACGATGTTGCACGTTATATTGTAAATCACTTCAAAGAGTATGTAGAGCCCACTGGAATGAAAGCTCAAGTTGTGGTATATAATCGAGACTGCTGTGTGAAATATAAGAAAGCGATTGATGCTCTTTTGGGTTCGGAAGATGCAACCACTATCGTTATGCATACGGCTGGCGATAAAGCTGATGAGTATAAGACATACCGTCGTGATAGAGAACAAGAAAGAAAACTTCTTGACCAATTCCGTGATCCATTGTCACCGATTAAAATGGTGATTGTCACTTCAAAGCTGTTAACAGGTTTTGATGCTCCGATTTTGCAATGTATGTATCTTGATAAACCAATGAAGGATCATACGTTGTTACAAGCTATTTGCCGCACGAATAGAAAGTACAATGTTGATAAGAAATGTGGTCTGATTGTAGATTTCGTTGGTGTATTTGATAATGTAGCCAAAAGTCTTGCTTTTGATGAAGAGACGGTAAAAACGGTTGTAAAGAATATTGATGAGATAAAAGTGTTGATACCTCAATTTTTGCAAGAGTGTATTGACTTTTTCCATGGTGTAGACCGGACAATCGGTGGTTGGGAAGGTTTGCAAGCTGCCCAGCAATGTTTACTTGATGAGTCTACAAAAACGAATTTTGCAAAACATTTTTCACGATTGGCTAAAGCTTGGGAAACTGTAAGCCCGGATGCAATGCTGGCTGCTTATCAGGCGGATTATACTTGGCTAGCTCAGGTATATCAAAGTGTACGTCCTGTTAGTACCGGAGGATCACTCATATGGACTTTATTGGGTGCTAAAACCATTGAAATCATTCATCGTAACATTGATACAATTGATATTGGGACTCCACTTGAGGATCTTGTGGTAGATGGAGATGTAATTGATATGGTGTTGGAGCAAGCCAAAGACAATCCTAAAAAGATATTGGAAGTAGAAAAAATGCTTCGTTTGAGATTGGGCGAACATCATGGAGACCCTAATTACAAGGCATTTGCCGAGAAATTGGATGAACTGCGCCGTCATATGGAGGAGAATCTTATAACTAGTATTGATTTCCTCCGAGGATTGCTCACCCTTGCTAAAGAAGTGCTTGAGGAAGAAAAAAACTCAAATCAACCTCTTGATAAGAGGGAACAAGCTAAAGCTGCTCTTACGGAGTTGTTTGAATCAATTAGAACTGAGGATACACCTATCATTGTAGAACGTGTAGTTGCTGATATTGATGAAAATGTAGTAGCTATTGTACGTAAGTTTAAAGACGCTTTTAAAAGCATTACAGCTCAGCGAGAAATTAAAAAGAAACTACGTTCTATTCTGTGGGTTAACTACCAGATTAAAGATCAAGAAGTTTTTGATAAGGCTTATCAGTATATTGAGATGTATTACTAATATTAGTTGTTTGAAGAACTTTTAGATACTGATAATTTAATTAGGAGTAGAATGGATAGAATAGAAAATGCTATAAACAATCTCATAATTAATACAAATGAGGCAATAAAGTCCCGTATTGAGGAGGTCAGGTACTGCATAGATATACCTGATACTGAATCTAAAGGATATTGCTATTGTCTAAAAGTTGATGCTAATGGTAAGTTAAGACTTCAAGATTTAATCGAATATATTGATTCTCGAATAGTTGATTATGCTATCCCAAAAAAGGAGATAGATGAGGCAAGAAGTGATTTAAATAAAACAGGTTCTACGAGAAAGATAATTCAGTTAAGAAAGAAAGCTGAAAATCTTTTTACTGATTTGAATAAAACTGGAGAAGGTGGTGAAATTTTATTATATATTCTTACACAGGATATATTGAAACTTCCACAACTGATAAGTAAAATGTCTTTAAAAACATCCACCAAAATGCATTATCAAGGAGCAGATGGCGTCCATTTTCAGTATAATAGCATAACGGGTAACCTTGAACTATATTGGGCGGAAGCAAAAATGTATCAAGATTTAAATGCGGCAGTAGCAAATTGTTTTGATAGTTTAAAGGGGTTTCTACTTGATCCTAAAGGTTGTACTTCAACACAAGAAAGAGACATAGATTTGATTACATCGAATATACACCAAAATATAAACGATGAAGCTATTGAGAATATACTTGTAGGGTATTTTGATAAAGATAAAGAACAATCAAATCATTTAGTTTATAAGGGTGTATGTTTTATTGGATTTGATTTTGATAAATACCCAAGTGATACAGATATTACAAAAACTACAGAATACGTAAGGAATGCTATATTGACAGAATATGAGAAATGGCATAATACTATAGGTCAAAAGATAAAAGATCATGAAAATCTTGATAAAAAGGAGATTCATGTCTTTTTAATGCCCTTTCCTTCTGTTGACGATTTTAGAAAGTATTATCTTCAAACAATCAAATAATGTTAGCTGAAAAAGTTTATAACTTAGATAGTTTCAAACGTCAATATGAGGCTTTACTTACATTGTCTGTTAGTGATACTATTCCTAATTTAATATGGGATAAAGATAAATCAGATTTATTGTCTCAGATAGATTGGAATAACATATTAAGTATAGCATCACTATTTAGTTATTGCGATGAAAGCAAATATTTGGATGCTGCTCTCCGTATAGCTCAGACTTGTTTAACACAGGAAGCAACTAATGAAAATCAAAAAAATGCCGCTGCATTTGTTCTGGATAATTTAACAATTAAGCCTGCAATTAAAATTGCATTGGATAAACAGTATCTAAAAAAGAACTTTAGAGATAGCTATCCTTTTGCCTTGAAACTCCAACAAAACAAGTCAGATATTGAACATGCCATAATTGTAAATGATGATATATTCCTTTTGAATAAGTTTCAAAAAGAGGTTTATTCCGCATATAAACATAATGAGACAATAAGTATATCAGCTCCAACTTCAGCTGGTAAGTCTTACATTCTTTGTACTCTTTTATTAGAAGAATTAACCGAAGGCAATAAAAATATTGTATATGTTGTACCCACAAGAGCGTTAATCAGTCAAGTTGAATCTGATTTAAAAGCATTACTGAAACAGTATAATCTAGAGAATCTGACGAATGTGACGACAGTGCCTCCTCAAGAAGAGATTATAGAAGAAAAATCTAATATTTTTGTTTTTACGCAGGAGCGTCTTCATTGGTTTTTACATGGGAATTCTAATAACAGAATAGATATTCTTATTGTCGATGAAGCACATAAAATTGAAGATGGGAATAGAGGAATTTTACTTCAACAGAAGATAGAAGATGTCGTTAAAGCTAATTCTTCTATCAAGGTATTTTTTTCTAGTCCTTTTACATCAAATCCAGAGATTCTTCTGGAAAATGTTATCAATAATAGCAGAAAGTGTAAGGTCAATACTCAATTTGTTGCTGTTAATCAAAATCTTTTATATGTTTCTCAAGTTCCCAGAAAAATCAGAGAATGGCAAATCCATTTATGTACTGTTGAGAATACTATTTTGTTGGGGAAAATAGTTATGACCGATCGTCCTACAACAGAACGACATAAAATAGTTCATACTGCTTATCAAACATCGAATAAAGGTGGATGTCTGATTTATAGTAATGGAGCAGCTGATGCTGAAGATACTGCTAGCTTGCTTTATGATTTACTACCAGAACGTCAACCGGATTCCGAAACAACCGAGCTTATTGGATTAGTGCAGAGCACTATTCATGCTCAGTATGTTTTGGCTAGAGTTTTATCTAAGGGGATTGCATTTCATTATGGAAATATGCCCTTGCTTATAAGAAATGAAATAGAGAGATTGTTCTCTATTGGGAAAATTGAATATTTAGTTTGTACTTCAACTTTATTGGAAGGTGTTAATCTCCCAGCTAAATCTATTATTATAAGAAAACCATCAAGAGGTATAGGAAATCCGTTGAACCAAAACGATTTTTGGAATTTGGCGGGTAGGGCTGGTAGATTAGGTAAAGAATATAGTGGGAATATATTTTGTATAGAACCATTAAAATGGAGCGTCCAGCCAGAACCAAATAAAGCGAAACAAGAGATTAAACGAGCGTTAAATGTTATTGAAAATAAAGGTGAAGAATTATTGGATTATATTCGGCATCAATCTCCTAGACAAGAGGCTGAAAAACGGCCAGACTTGGAGTTTGCGTTTGGCTATTTTTACATAAGATATGTATTGGAAAAAGAGATAGCGCCTTCAAATCCATTTTATAATGAATTAATGACTGAATTATACTCAATTCAATCAAAGATCACATTACCAAGCGCTATCATAAAGAAGAATCCAGGTATATCGCCTTTAGCTCAACAGGAATTATATAATTTCTTTACGGAGCATCTTGATGAGATTGATACATTAATCCCTGTCTATCCCAATGATACTAATGCCTTTGAGGAATATAAGAATCTTATTGATATTATAGGTCGCACTATTTCATATTATCCCCAACAATTAAATGCTTCTAGAGCAATATTATTGATTAATTGGATGTCAGGGAAACCATTGTCATATCTTATTCGCAAAAGTTATGAATCTTATAAAAGAAATCGTTATAATAAGAAACTTCCTGCGGTAATTAGAGAGGTAATGGAAAATGTGGAAAGTTTTGTTAGATATCAATTTGCCAAAGATTCGAGCTGTTATGTTGATATACTTCGATATGTTCTTGAGATAAACAATAAGCAGGAACTATTGGAAAGTATTCCTCAATTAAATCTTTGGTTGGAGTTTGGAGTGTCTCAAAAGACACATCTCTCATTATTGGCTTTAGGCTTAAGTCGTAATACCGTTCTTGAATTGACAGATCGTACTATATCAACGGAAAAATCGAAAGAAGAGTGCTTGACCTGGTTAAGGTCATTAAATCTTGATGAATTAGAATTATCTCCGATAATCATCGATGATATTAAGAAGGTGCTGTAGTATATGGTGATATAAAAATGCGTTACAAATTATCAAAAAACAACTTGTTGTTGTGATGATACAAAAAGAATTATGGCAAAGAATATAGAAATACGAAATAGTACAGCAGAGTTCCTCATTTTCATGCTTGAAGGCAAAGAAGATGGGATTCAGGTGATGTATAAGTGTGAAACCATTTGGGCAACGCAAAAAGCTATATCGCAGCTCTTTGATGTGGGCGTGCCAGCAATCAGTAAGCACCTTAAAAAAATCTTTGAGAGTGGTGAATTGGTTGAAAACTCAGTTGTTTCCAAAATGGAAACAACTGCTTCAGATGGCAAAAATTATAACACAACCTTCTATAATCTTGATGCCATTATTAGTGTCGGGTATCGAGTCAATTCTGTTCGTGCCACTCAGTTCCGTCAGTGGTGTACGTTTGTACTCCGGCAGTTTGCCATTCGTGGATATGTGCTTGATCATAAGCGAATGGAGAACGGGTCTTTCTTGGGCGTGGATTACTTTGAGCATTTGCTTGCCGAAATAAGGGAGATAAGGCTGAGTGAGCGTCGTTTTTATCAGAAACTCACGGATATCTATGCTACGGCAATAGACTATAACAAGGATGCTCCGACAACCCGTCTTTTCTTCAAAAAGGTACAGAACAAAATGCACTATGCTGTGCATGGGCATACCGCTGCAGAACTGATTGTAGAACGGGCCAATGCAGATAAAGAACACATGGGATTGACCACATGGGAGAATGCTCCGAATGGAAAAATTGTCAAAACTGACGTGTCTGTAGCAAAGAATTATTTACGAGAAAAAGAATTGGAAGAAATGGGCAGGATAGTCAATGCTTCGCTTGATATGGCAGAAAGTATGGCTATGCGTCATATACCTATGACAATGGAAGATTGGGCAAAGCGAATAGATAAATTCATTAATTTATTTGATGGCCCGATATTGCAGGATAGCGGAAAAGTTTCTGCCGAATATGCCAAAGAGTTTGCTGAATCAGAGTTTGAAAAATACAGAGTCATTCAAGACCGTCTTTTCCAATCGGACTTTGATAGATTTGAGGATAACAGCCTTCCTCCATTGGATGTAGAATGATATGGAGGTGAAAAGCGACGAGTTTCAATCCTGATTTTCAGGTTTAAGGCTCTTCGCTTTGTAGTTATCTGCTATTGGGGCTTGTTCAATACTTTTAAAAGAAGTATCATTGTGGTAATTCCGGCTGCGGCAAGCAGAATAGTCCATAAAACAGCCTTCCAAATCAATACCGAGTGCAAAACATCTGTATTAGCCACTATGATGCTGGCGAAAAAAGAAGAGAGGCAACCAGAATGATAATCAGAATATAGAATACCAAATGCGGTATGAGAATATAGCTATCTGCCTTGCGGATTTTCCGTTCAGTTTCATTACATTTGATTTGAATTTGATAAAGAAATTTATCGAGGACAGATTGCCCGAATTTCTCGGTCAGCTCCTGCATCTGTTGTGCAATAGACAGTTTATTCTCTCGTAGAAAATCAAGTAAATTTCCCAGATTTATACTCATCTCATGCACATTGTCATTCAGGTTGGCAAGTTCCTTGGCGTTCACATCAAGTAGTTGCTTCTCTTCTTCCAGATATTCATTTTTGGGAGTGATCTTTATGGATTCCGTATCATTCATTTCTGCGGAAAAATCGAATTTCTTTTTCATGGGCTTATCGTTTTAATCCTGTTTTTGGTTTCTTTCCTAACGAACGACTGGCGGCACGAGCGCATCTGCGAGCCCATTGCAAATCGTCCTCGTCCTTGTCTCTCCACGGAAGGTCGTTTTGCGAACCTCCGCCACCGCCTCCGGTTGCAACGTTGGGCGTTTCAAGCAGTCCGACAAAAATAGCCACAGCCATATCGGTAAGCTCCTGACAGTTGGAAACGAACCTGTAATCAAACTCGTCATTGAAGCAGTCGAGCACTTTTTCCGGAATATAGAACTTGTGCTCTTTGCCTTCATGGGTCAGGGCATAGGGAATCATATCCGAACGGTCTGTGCGATATTGGGTATAGTTAATAGGAGCCGCCTTATGCTCTGCTGGCTGTAGGATGATTTTGGGAGTATTGCTCTTAATGACAGTAGCAGGCTGATGGTGCAGTTTCTTCCATGTCGAAGGAAGTTTCGAAATCATCAGATTCCTGCCGATTCCCAATTCAGAAGCCTTGTATTTGGTGTTCCCATGCACGAGTGCATAACCACGGAGAATACCTTGCTTGTCTTCTCGTTCATGTATGACATAGCCTTTCCGTATAAGAGCATTTTTGTACTCTTCCCATGACCATGATTGCATTGATTTCAGTGTATCCATGCAGTCACGATTCACTTGGTGAATATTGGAATTTCTGACTTGCGCTGCCGTTATCCAGCCTCGTTTCTTTGCCACTCGTTCGGCAGCACGTTGCGCACGAAGATGAATGTTATGGTCATTGTTGATATTGCCATTTTCATCCAAACGGCAGACCGCAGCATGGAGGTGGGGAACTTCGCCTTTGGATTCCGTATGCAGCCAAACCGAGTATTTGCTGTTAGCCAAATTCGTCTGGCAAGAACGGACTTTTCCATCCTTGCCGGTAATCACTTGTTTGTCGAACTCCTCAGCGAAGTCGTGCCAGAGCTTTTGCCAGTCCTCGATGTCAAAGAATTGGGTATGTTCAGGCGAAGGACTCAGTTCGATTCTGATAACAGAGTTCTTGATCGACCGATGTTGAGATAAGGTCAACTGCATGGAGTTCCATATCCCCATAGCGTCCAGTTCTGAGTGCAACAGATTGTCCAATACCCGATAAATTTTTTCCGGATGTTTCTTGTGTTGTGATTCGCCGGTAATGTAACGGAGGTCGTTTATTCCGTGCGATATGGCTTTTGCTTTTGCAATCATTTTTCTTCGGATTTAGCGTTAGACGGAATTTTGTTATGCTCTTTTACGGCATTCAGAAACTGGCAAACGCTTTCGGCTACATTGCCAAGTTCCTTGAGCCAGCCGACCATAAACGGAATCTGATTAAACATTATCATGCGTTGCTTTGTGGACATTCCGTGAAGTGCGGAGGTGTACTTTACGAGGTCTGACCGACAATCGTCCAGATTCTGCAACAGTGCAGCTTCTTTTTTTGTAAGCCTTGCTTTGGGCTTGAAGTTATAGGCACACGACAATATGTAATCGCTTACGGTCATACCGCATTGTGCTGCCAATGATTTTATATGCTCTTTCTGACGGGGTGTGACTTTCGCTCCGATGAAGACGCATCTTGTTTCGTTAGAGGAACCCAATGAATTTTCAGTATTTTCTTTCATATAAATTGTTCTATAATGGTAAATAGGTGCGAGCTTGCGAGTACCGCATCGGCGAAGGAACTGAGCAGGCAAGAGCGCCAATGTACAACCGGAACGCAGTGAGGTTATACCTTGGCATATCTTGCAACAGTTACCTGTTGATACTTCCCTGCAAGCCATGTCGAATGTGGATATGGAATCGGCATTCAGATAGTAAGATATATCTCTAAAAGAGGGGAGAGTATGACTATCTCACATTATGTTATCTTGCCTACTTTGCTTTATTCCTATATATACGCCCCGACAATAAAGTAAAGTTGAACTCAGTAATGGCATTCGGGATTGATTTTATATTCTTTCCCCTCTTTTATCACCATCCGCTTGTTGCCGAGGAAGGTGGCTACCTTGACCGCCTTGTTATGACCAAGTTTTACACCCTGCAATCCGTACTCCTCTTTCAACCGTTCCAAATAATCACCATAATTATTGATAGTGCCATTCGCAAAAGTGGCATCCAATGCTGCGCGATGTACATTCTCCGGAATTTCTTTGTACGGATCAAACGGTTCTTTGGTTGGGCGCCCTATCTTCTTTTCTCTGGGCAGATAAGCTTCTACCAGTTCAGGCAAACCCTCTTCGTTTATGCGGAAAGCGAACGGTTCAAACTCACGGTCGCGGATATGCATGGCTTCGACTACGCTTATGGTCTTGTCCTCTTTATCCACTTCGACTTGCATGATGGTTTCCGCCTTATTATTGAGTTCCGTGCCAATGTGACCACGGGCATGTTCATCATTCTTGTTCTGATGCAGGACAGTATGGATGTGTATCTGTCTGTCATCCGTCCACTGCATGAATTTGGAGATTATATCGGTAGATTCACTGGGAGAATTGATATCATACAGGAAATCACGGATGCCATCTATGACCACCAGTCCTAAATTAGGAATTGTGCCGATAGCTTGTTCAACTATAGCTAATCGCATATCGGGAGAGTATTTGCGCAAAGCCAGCATAACCAGATTGTCTGGCTCTTTATTTTCCGGTAAGTCCGCCAAACGTAAAATGCGCTTTAATACGTTCTGACAATGATACCGCCCTTGTTCCGTGTCAACGTATAACACCTTCCGTTTATCTTTTGGGAATGTAGACCGATAATGAAGAATGGTGCTGCCCCTCAATGCCGATGCGACAATAGCTGAGACATTGAACGTTTTCTTACTTTTAGCCTTACCTATGGAAGCACTGAAATTGCCTAATGTGCCTATAACTGCATCGTCCACCATCAGTACCACAGGCGACTGTTCGTATGCACTTGTCACGCTCACTATTGACTCCTCCACGTAAACTGCCAACTCCTCACGTGAAGGAGTCGTATTATCCGCCTTCTCCATCGTTACCAGTTTTTAGGGTTCGGTTTACGGCGATAAGAGGCGAGCATGGATTCGTTCTCTTCCTCGAAACTCTGCGGAGCCGGATTCTTTCGGGAGGATTCCAACCATCTGTCCAGTTCGTCCCGATAGATGTAGAGATGCTTCCCTTGTTTTATAACCGGAATATCATCCTTTTTGACCTTGTAATAGAAGGTCGATAACGGCATTTTGAGATAGGTGCAAGCTTCTTGCACGGTCATGGGGACGTGCGTGTTCTCTTTGATTTCGTGCTGCTTGGAAAGTTTCTCCGTCAGCAGAGTTTCCATGCTTGCAATCCGATTGCACAGTTCGCCTACCACTACCGGCAGGTCATTGAATGTCAGGTCTTCTTGTTTCATATTAAAAGTGTTTTAATCGTTTAACATGCTGCGAACCAACTCAATGAAACCTTGCAGAACAATACAGACCGGATTAATTATTTCATCTGCATACGTTTTTTATTGTGAGTCATCATTATCTGCATCCAAATGGAAACGATAGTCGCCTTTATCGGGTACATCAATGGGAATCTGACTTGTAACATGGTCTCTCAAATTGAGCCTGAGATATTCATGTGTAGCGTTTACGAGTTCGTGTGGAAATGAAGCTTTTATAAAAGCTGCTCTTTGAAGTAGAGATATTCCCAAACGTTCACCGATGTTCCATGCTAAATGGCGTAGTCCTGGAGATTTCAAGGGATTATCTATATTGGAGCGAATAGGTTTGTATAAGTCATATCTACCACAAGCCATATATTCTATATTGGAAATGAGGATTGAAATAGCCTCTTTAGAGAGATAAGGGGCAGTTTTGATGGTCACATATTCCCGAATAGCATTCATGACTTCTACTTGTCTTTCTGCTTCTTTCTTTTTGATGTTCTCCAGTAGTGTGTTATAATTATCTATAACTGAATCATTTGGCTGTTCAATGGTTTGAGCTTCATTTGCACAATTGTCTTTTATCTCGAAATCAGAGTCAAAAACAAGCGGAGATTGCCAACCAAAAGAAAAATCGATTGGATTCTTCGTCAGCCATTTATAGAAAGATCGTTGTAACAGACCGCATAATAAAATTGTTGTTACAAGTCCAAGTATTACCGGAGTCGTTATCTTCATGATATTGATCTCGTGACAGGCGAAAAGATAAGTGTCTATCGCAGTATAGGCGATTACCAACAGCGCAAGAACAAAGCTTATTCTTTGAGTACGAATTTGAGTCCTATTTGTCATATACTGTAAATGTTTGGAATGATTATACCGCAAAGTTATGTGCCGTATTCCAAATGCTTATAATTGGTGATGACAAACCGCCCAATATTGGTAAAAAATAACGGGTATAGTATGATTTCGGGCTAAAAATCATACTATACTCGTACAAATGGAGGCTAAAATCGTTATCAATCTTTCCTTGTCAGGGTAATTTTCTTGCTGGCTTCCCGTTTGTTTGCATCGACCACCTTGATATACCTTTGCGTGGTGGTGATACTCTTGTGCGCCATGATGCTCTGTATGG
>ENA-UALK01000183-UALK01000183.1-human-gut-metagenome-genome-assembly--contig:-NODE-183-length-30303-cov-6.172044_pt1 | contig 30303 bp, 27 predicted proteins | sample MGYA00243703_ERZ654476 | MGnify/ENA primary metagenome ERZ654476 (study PRJEB26926, sample SAMN06164821) | human gut metagenome | biome: ENVO:00009003; feature: ENVO:2100002; material: ENVO:00002003...
GATCTATATAATATATGCGAGAGGAAAAATATATGGATTACGATATTGAAATGAATAAGAAGGATTACCAAAGAGAAAAAGAAGCTCGTGCGAAGCGGTTGGAAGCATATGCGGAAGCGATTCAAACGATCACTTTGCAGAAATCGTCCAAAGTGATAGAAGAACTTATAGAGGAGAGACGCAGGCAGGGGCTGACACAGCAGGACTTAGCGGATATGACGGGAATTCTTGCACCGAATCTGGCGCGGCTGGAGAGCAGAAAAAGGGTTCCAACACTGGTCGTGCTGCAAAAATACGCTTCGGCGTTAGGAATGCACATTGAAGTAAAATTGTGTGATGGAACAGAAGAGGAAAGATATACAAGATCAGATGTGACAAATCAAGAATATGATACCGATGTGAAACGGGTGGCGAAGCCGGTATAGGTGAATATATGCAAAAATTATATGGGAAAATCTTTTAGTTATACGAGAAAACATATTTGATAGTAAAGGGGCAAAATACAAATGAAAACCAGACGAATCACCTTAGAAACGCATCTGCACAAGATAGCAGAATATGATGAAACTGTAAAAAATCTGGAAAGTGTATTCAATATTCAGAAGCAGAAAGTTATAAGATATATCGGCTCTGTCGTTACATCGTTTCCCACTTATAGTACGCACGATGCCGTTCATTCCATGAATATTATTTCAGCGATCGAAAAGATTCTTGGACAAAAGACGATTAAGAAAATGTCGGGCATTGATACGTTTTTAATCTTAATGTGTGCTTATATGCATGATACAGGAATGCTGTATTCGGACGAAGAAGTGAAACAATTATGGGAAACGGAGGGATTTCAGGATTTTCTCACTTCTGCCAGAAAGAGAGAAGATGAAGTAGGAAGAGCTGCGCGGAAGATTGATAAGGCAGAAAAAGGAGAAGGATGTTCGGTTCTTGAAGTACGCCGTTCTGTTGCTGTGATTCTGATGGAGTATTTCCGCCCAAGACATGGCCAGAGAATCAAGCATGTGACAGATGCCAGAACAAGTGAATTTGGTTCATTACTGTCGATAGATGATTCATTCCTGCCAGACAGAATTATTCATAACATCTATCGGATATCCATGGCGCACAACTGGTCGTTTGAGGATATTTTAAAAGAAATGCCATTGGCAGATTCATTCGGTGTTGAAGAATTCCATCCGAGAATGGTTGCATATCTGATCCGTATGGGCGATTTATGTGATATGGATAATAATCGTTTTAATGGTGTTGGAATCAAAGTATTCGGCAATCTCGGAGAAGAAAATCTTGCACATTATTTCAAACATAAGAGTGTAGAGACTTTACATATATCTTCGGATGGGATAGTAGTTGTTGCCAATGTCTGTTATGATATGATTCAGAGGGAATGTGAAGAGAACTGGCTGAAACATATGGAGAAAGCAGAACGGGATTCTGCGCTGAAAAATATATTTCAGAATACGGTGAAAGAGCATATTAACTGGAAATCCTGGCTGGAGCAGGAGGTTACTGCAGGAAAGATGCATTCAATGGAATTATTTCCAGAGAAAAAGTTTATTTCTGTTCCTGAACTGAAGTATAAGATTTTGATTGACGGAGAGGAATCTGAATCTACACATAAAAATCTGAAGTTTCTTTTCTCATCTGAAAAGGCATTTAAACTGATTGAAGATATCAGCATTTACCAGAATAATAAATTGATTTTTGTGAGAGAACTGATACAGAATGCACTGGACGCAACAAAGATGCAGTTATACAGGACGTTGTCTGCGTATGGCTTTCAATTTAATGAAAAAACATCGCCGTTTGATGTAGAAAGAGCATATCCCAATATTTTTGAGGAACATGCGATTATGATTCACACAGACTATAGTCGTGAAACGGGAAAAGTTTATTTTTCGATTCGGGATAAAGGGATTGGCATCAGCATGGATGAGTTTAAACGTAATATTCTGACAACAGGACGAAGCTGGCCGGAACGAAAAGAATACCAGGATGAAATCAAAAGAATGCCGGAATGGCTGAGACCGACAGGGGCATTTGGAATTGGACTGCATACGGTATTTTCAGTAACAGATTCCCTGACGATACGAACTAAGTCCGATAGTGAGAACAAGGCAAATGAGATGACATTATATTCAGGGAAAAAAGGTGGTTATGCATTTTGCAAGAAAACGAATCAGACTCTGCAAAGGGGATCAGAATTTAGTTTTTCGTTTCTGTTAACGGAAGAACTGAAAGAATGGGTAACCGGAAGTAATGGTGGAAAATTGTTTCTCGAAAATGTAAATGATGGAATACAAAAGGAAATTAAAAAGATAATGGAAACGTGGTGCGTAACACCTATGGTTTCCATCTATGCGGATCAGGATTATGGAATACCAGCTTTTTCGCAGTCGACCTGGTACAATGAACTGAGCAGAACAGAAAAAGAAAATCAATTGATTGATCAGTCTGTCGAGTCAGAACGATATCATTTTGCGTTTACAGATGACTACCGGTCGATAATGGTGTGGGATCGGGAGAAGGATTGTGCATTAAGTTTTGGAATGGAGAGCATGGAAGGAAATAACGTTTGCTATAAGGGGATTCGTCTTACAGAAAGGATGGAATCTGGCAAATGCAGTGACAGCTTATATCTGAATCAGATGGATGTGCTGGATGGTGCAGGAAATGATTGGGTGGACGCAGCAAGAATGAAATTATCTCTGGCAGCACGCAGAAAACTGGAAAGCGTTGTGGAAGAGGCTACTGCATTTGCAAAAAGAATATATGTTTTCATGTTGGATGAATTTTATCAAGACAATGATATTAGAAATCTCACAAATGATATTGATGCAATGGCAAACAGAATTTATCAGAAGAAAGAGATATCATTGAAAGAAATATGGACAGAGGGCTGTGAACTTAAGAAAAAATATTGGGGAGTGCCAGAGTGGTGGAACCATAAAATGCTTACCAGAAAGATACTGCCATATTTTTTAATTGTAAAAATGTTAGATAAAAGCATAAAACTGTGGGATCCAGAGTCTGGGATGGAAGAGGTGCAGCATATATTTTGCCTTGCAGATCAGTTGATTAAAAGATGGAAAATGGATTGGAACGGAATGCACGGGGAATCCTTTCAACAGTCGTATTTTGATCAGCAGATGAGAACTCTGCTGTGGCATTTTCTGCAGATTGCAGGAATTGGATTTTCCTATGTTGCGTTTGAAAAAGTGAATTTTGACGATAACGAAAAAAATACGTTGTTTGAATATAAAAATTTGATTACGCAGAAAAGCTTTCAATTTTATCAAAAAGCATTTCCGTTCTGCTCGCAATGGAAATTTACAAAAGATATGTATCAGTGCGTAGAGGAGAGTGCCATAAGCGGGTTGATTCGATGGCGACCGGAATTCAGGAACAGAGTTCCGGATTTTATTAGATGGAAATATTGCCTGCCGAATTCGGCTTTGGATAAAGTGTTTGTGGAATGGAGAGCAGAGCACTGTTTTTCAAATGTAAAACCGTTGGAAATATTCCTGAGATTTTCAGGGATTCCTGAAATTGTATTAGACATACCAGGGGAAAACTGCCCGATTGGAGAAAAAGAGAAAAAAGTATGGCGTAAATTCTGCACAGAGTCCTATCTTAACTGGAAACTGTTTTATCGAATCAGACCATTATCTGAAGTTGCAAAAGATATGCTGAATAAAGAGACGATTGTTTTAAGGAGACCATTTACGACATATATAAGTGAACTGTTTCCGGTTTTCCACAGAATGTCTCTTGTAAGTATGGACGAAAGAAGGATGGAATTCAGCATTCATAACAGTAACACACACGGAGTACAGATAGATTCACAGACGAAAAAGAGAATATTTAAAGAATTCTGGAAAGAAGTAGAGCGGAGCCATGATCCGAAGGGATATGTGGCTATGATTGGAATGGAAGAATATCCGATGCTTGGAATTGAAAATGCAGAAGAACAATATCATGCACAGATTGGAATGCTGGCGAAGTATCCGGAGATACCATTATGGGATTATGGGGCAGGAATCAAAGCGTTTATGGATCAATTCATTGGATGTCCAATTGATGAAAAGAGTCAGGAAATTATAGATCGTATTATTAATTCAGAGGGTGGAAAGGCAGTGATTCATTACATCGCAGTGTACAGAAAAAAGACGGGAGATGATGTGAAAGAAGAGAAAATTGAGACACAGTACAGGGAGTTTTTGAAAGAGTTGATTTATTGTTGGGCAGATGGAAGATGCACGTTTGGATGAAAAAACGAAAAATAACAGTATACGAATCCCTGCCATTTTGATTCGCGGAGTTGATATTATGCCATCATTAGCATCATTTACGAGAGTATGAAACTTTTCTGTAAAATAATGTTTAGAAGGCTTTTCTGTGATGCAATAAATATCGTTAGGAGGGTCTTTATTATGGAAAGACAAAAGAAACCTGTATATCGAGTACAAATTTTCAAAACGAAGAAAAATTCTAAAATAAGTTTGTAATTATTTTAGAAAACTGGTATACTTAATTTGAAACATGGCAAAGCTTATGTTAAGCTTGAGCTGGCTTTATGAAGGAAGTGAGTGCTTTGAACATTAAAAAGCTAGTTTTTAAAAATTTCAAGACATTGGAAGAGGTGTCGTTTGAGCCGGGACGTGTAAATGTTTTTATTGGAGCAAATGGCTCTGGAAAAACAACAATCCTTGAGGCTATTGGTTTGCTTTGTGCTGCTATGACAGATCGAGTAGATAACGCAAGTATGCAGCGGAAAGGTATTCGTCTTAGTGTTCCGGGACTTTATAAGTCGGCATTCTCCGATTTAAGGAGAAAAGCACCAACCATCAATTTTGATGTGTCTTGGCGACAAAATGAAAAGGACTATCAATATGGAGTCAATTTGAATGTTCCAAATGAATCGGATTCAGCCAGACGAGACATGTGGCGTTATCATTCGGAAAAATTGACTGTAAATAATCAAACACTGTGGGGAAGAAGCGGTGCATCAAAAACAACATATGATCCGTATGTAGGGTTACTGATGCTCGAACCTAATGAAGAACTTGCTGAGGTTAGACCGGAAATTGAGAAGTTTAAGAACTATGCGATTTATCAACCTAACACACAAGCATTGAGAGGAACGCTCCCTGATCCGTATCAGGTTAATCCTATCGGTTTGTGCGGAGGCAGACTTGCAGAGGCAATTGAAGAAATCATGAGGCAAGATGAAGACGGTGAAAGCTACTTGCAGAATCTTCCACTGGATGAAGTCTTGGAACTGATCGATTGGGCAAGTGGGTTTGATGTGACTGCACCTAAAAAGTCAAGCGTAAATGCTGCTGTTCCGACGACGAGAAGAATTTTGGAGTTCCAAGATCGATATTTGACTTCAAAAACAAGCTTTACCGCTTACGATGCCAGTGAAGGAGCGTTGTATGTTCTGTTTCTTCTTTGCTTGGCATTGCACCCTGATGCACCGGGCATTTTTGCTGTGGATAGTTTTGATCATGCAATGCATCCTAGACTTGCGAGAGAGACGACAAAGCTGTTCTGTAAAACAATTCTGGAACAGGATAAGACTGTTTTTGTAACAACCCACAACCCTCTGGTTTTGGACGGACTTGATTTAATGAATGATGATATAAGATTGTTTGCAGTAAACAAGAGCAGAAAATCAGGTCACACATCTTTACAGAGAATTCAGGTAACTAAGGAGTTAATGGATTCTGGTTATTCTCTGTCGAGATTGTGGACAGAAGGACGGTTAGGGGGCGTACCAAATCTGTAATGAAAACGATAGGAATTGTTGCAGAAGGCCCACGGGATTTTGAACTGATTGCTGCAGTCATTGATACAATTACCAATGAAGAAAACAATTATCAAATGATTCAGCCAGAACCCAACATGATCGGACAGTTTGGAAATGGTTGGAAAGGTGTCTGGAAATGGTGTGAAGACAATCAGGGAAAGCTGAAGGCCTATATGCATTCCTTGACACCAGTACTTGATCTTTTGGTTGTCCATATGGATGGAGATGTCCAAAGATGCGAGAAAGAAGTCCATTGTGTTTGTCAAAGGGCACTTTGTGATGCGCCGGAAGGAGCACATCCGCTTACCTGTGAAAAAATAATTGGAGATAGAAACGAATGTCCGGTTGCGTTACCGTGTGAACACCATGGAAATACTCCAGATGCAGAGGCTGATTTTTTAAGAACATTCATAAGGACGTTGTTGCTTCCGGAAGATGGACTGGCTGTGAGCTATATGATTCCGTTTGATGCAACGGATACATGGATTGTGGCAGCCTGTGATCAGTACGATGATTATGAAACATTACTTGATCCGTGGGTTAACATCATTGCACATTCACCGCAATATCATGGAGTGAAAATTAAAAATCGTCCTAAAAAAGAAAAACGGACATACGAAAAGTTAATTGAAACTGTTTGTGAAAATTGGGATGATGTGGTTGCAAAATGTCCACAAGCAAAACGGTTTGATGAAGATGTACGTGATTTTTTGATTAAACAGAAAACAGCAAATGTGTGATAAACGGGGCTTCTTTTCGCTGAGGAAAGTGACTGAAGCACATCCGAATCAGTATTATTTTGAGCGAATTGATACATGTGATAATGCGTTGGTTCGCTCTTTTTTTTTGCCTAACGGAAGGAAGCATGAAGGCTGTGCCTCATACCGCATGAACCACAGACAGCACCCAGGTGTAATCCGAAGTGCAGCTGTGGCTTATGCGGTTTTGCTTCTGAAACGGGAAAATATTGGGCTGAATAAAATAAAAGTTTCCGAAATGGGAAAATATTTTGATGTTCTGCGTATAATATGCCATACTGAGAAAAAAGAAGAAATGGAGTCACACCAGAACAGATGATATCATCGACTGGCTTTTGGGATGATGTCACTGTGTAAAGACTACCTCAAAGATCGTTCCACCGGACGGGCTGGACTGAACGGTTATTCTGCCGTCATGTACGCGCACGATTTCATGAACCAGGGCCAGCCCAAGGCCTACTCCGCCAAGCTGGCGGCTTCTGGATTTATCTACGCGGAAGAATGGTTCAAATATGCGTTCTTTTAATTCAGCCGGGATTCCGCTTCCGGTATCTTCTACGGACAGGCAGATGTTTTTTCCCTTCCGGTATGCGGTTACGGTAACCTGTCCGCCGAAATGGTTGTATTTAATTGCATTTTCAACAAGATTGTATACCATCCGGTAAATCAAAATGTCACTTCCGACCATCGTGGTATCTTTACAGTTCCCGATCAGTTTTATCTCCTTTTCCTGGGCAAGCGGTTCCAGATCCACCAGTACTTCATCGACAAGGGCGTCAACGGCAATGGTTTCATCCCTGCTTACTGTTTGAAGCTCACTCATATCGAGCAGTGTCTTGACCATTTTGCTGAGTCGGCCGTTTTGCTCCGTCACCATTTTCAGTGTTTGTAAGGTGTCGGCGTCATTGCCCGGATGCGGGGTGGAATGGTATAAATCGAGCTGTACCTGCATGACAGACAGTGGAGTGCGAAGCTCGTGTGCTGCATTTGCCGTAAACTGTCTCTGGATTTCAAAAGCATCTGCGAGACGTTCCAGCATCTTGTTATACGAAATACGAAGCTGGTTCAGCTCTTTTACTTTGTTTTCTTCAATGCGCGAATCGGCCAGATTCTGTGCCTGCACCTCCTCGATTTTTTCGGAGAACTCACGAATGGGCCGAAGTGCATGGCCACTGATAAAATAGGTAGCGACACCGCCAAGAAGGGCCAATAAGGCGGAAAGGATCAGGCTGTTTCTTTTGTAGTCTGCTTTATTGTTGTACACCTGAACAGAAAAATCCCTGGCAAATTCATCCCATTTGTCCTCCGGAATGCTGATATAGATTTGATCGGAACCGTCTGCGGCACCGTCTCCGCCCTGATCTCCGGCATCATCGCCCCTGGCATCTACGGTCTCCTGCAGGGAATCGATATAATAAATTCCGTTTTTATAGACAAGCAGGGTCAGACATCCACAGATGACCGCAATATACAGGGTAATGATACAGGTAAGTCTCCACTGCAGTGATATTTTTTTCATCGGTCGGACTCCTCTCGTATTTGATATCCTTCGCCTACTTTATTTAAAATCGGATCGTATCCAAGTACCGCCCTGAGCTTTCGGCGAAGAGAAGACATATGGACGCGGATGGATCCACTGAAGCTGTCCACGGAGGCATCCCAGACATGCTCGATCAATTCTTCCTGGCTTACCGGTCTGCCAAGGTGGAGAAGCAGATATTCCAAAATTCCGTTTTCTTTTCTTGTCAGGGAAACCAGGGTTCCGTGGGCATAGGCCTCTCGTTTGATGGTATCGAATTTGATCCCGCCACTTTCCAGACAGACATCCTTCTGCACAAATTTTCTTCTTGTCAGACTGCGGATCCGCGCTTCCAGCTCCTGCAGATGGAACGGCTTTTCCATATAATCATTTGCCCCGGCATCGAGTCCTTCTACTTTGTCTGCAATCTGTCCTCTTGCAGATAAGATCAGCACCTTCGTTTCTTCGTTTTCCTTCCGGAGCTCTTTTAGAAGATCCATTCCGTCCATGCCTGGCAGATTGAGATCCAGGACAATCAGATCATAATTTTCTGCCAGGATGCATTCCAGAGCCTCCGCCCCATCATAGCAGGTATCTACCTCGTACCCGGCGGCGTACAGACTTCTGGCAACTGTGTCACACATTTGTTTCTCATCTTCCACGATTAATAATCTCAAAATTTTTTTCACCTGCCCATTTCTTAACAATGATTTTACAACAGCTATTGTATAATATCAGAGTCAGCTGGTCAATCAATAAAATCAAAGGAGCAACCACATTTTGAAATGCAGAAAAATATCTCAAATTGTTCTAGTTATCACAGGCATAGCGATGATGGGCTATGGCGCCGTCAGAGGGGAAGCGGCTGCTGTGCTTGGGAAAGCAATTAAATTATGTCTGGAGTGTGTCGGAATTGGATAAGAAAAAGAAGTTACGATCAAAGAAAATAGCAGGAATACGCGGGTGGATCCAGGCAGCGGCCACACTGCTTACCAATCCTCATATCCCCAATTTTTTTCAGGGCAAAATATATCAGGGCAAGGCGAAAACGGTATGCGTACCGGGACTAAACTGTTATTCCTGTCCTGCCGCGACGGGAGCGTGCCCCATCGGAGCCTTTCAGGCGGTTGTCGGATCATCCAAATTTAAGTTTTCCTACTACATAACCGGGTTCCTGATTTTACTCGGCGTGACACTGGGAAGATTCATCTGTGGTTTTTTGTGTCCGTTTGGATGGTTTCAGGATTTGCTTCACAAAATCCCCGGAAAGAAATTCTCCACGGCCAGACTGAAGCCGCTGCGGTATCTGAAATATATCATCCTTGTTGTTTTTGTGATTCTTCTGCCGATGTTTGCAACGAATTCGATCGGGATGGGAGATCCGTTCTTCTGCAAATATATTTGTCCGCAGGGCGTTCTGGAGGGGGCGATCCCGCTTTCCATCGGAAATGCCGCAATCCGGTCTGCACTGGGCAAGCTGTTTTCGTTTAAATTCAGTATTCTGATTACGGTTGTCGTGCTCAGCATCTTGTTTTACAGACCCTTCTGCAAATGGATCTGTCCTCTTGGGGCAATCTATTCCTTATTTAATAAGGTAAGCTTTTTACATATCACGATTGAAAACAGCAAATGTGTTGGATGCAATCAGTGTTCCAGGGCATGTAAAATGGATATCGACGTGTGCCGGACCCCAAATCATCCGGAATGCATCCGATGCGGAGCCTGCATCAAGGCCTGCCCGAAGGATGCGATCCACTATCAGTTTATGGGAAAAACGTGTCAGAAAAAGGACACCGGAGATCAACAGTCAGAGATCAGAAACCATTGATCAGCAGCAGATCACGAAGCATCGAAGGATGATATTGAATTCTTGTTTTTTACATTATACTATCTTAAAAGGAGCCATAATTTATGAAAACCAAAAGAACTTTTATCCCTGTTTTTACACTCAGCGTAGCATTATTACTCACTGCATGCAACGGAAAAGAGGCTGCAGACACAAAGAAAACGCAGACAACCCAGACGGAATCCGGCACAGAAGCTGTTACGGGATCTGTTGCGGAATCCGGAACCGAAACGGCAGGGGCTTCCGGCACAAAGCTGGACGATTTATATCAGCAGGAGAACCAGATTTTTGCAGATCATGCGGATGTATGGAACAAGGTGTTTGGCATGATGAATAAAAGCACAGCTGATCCGAGCGGAAATTATGGGGATTATCTGGCAGACACGGTTGAAGCCAACAAGGACTCTTTTGATGAGGACGAGCTGAAAACACTAACGGATGATATTGAAACGATACGAAAAATCGAGGAACAGATAGCAGAAATGGGAAACGGCAATACAGCATCGGAAGATAGCGACGCGAAAAACGATTCCGAAGAGGCATCTCCGTTCCGGGATTTCTCGGGTCAGGATTATGATGGAAATACAGTTGACGAAAGTCTGTTTTCCAAAAATGCGGTAACGGTCGTGAATTTCTGGTTTACCGGCTGCAAGCCTTGTGTTGCGGAGTTATCCAAGCTGAACGAATTAAACGATGCAATCAAATCCATGGGAGGCGAGGTTGTAGGCATCAACACAGAAACCTTCGACGGAAATCAGGATGCGATCAAAGAAGCAGCAGCGGTTCTTGAAAGCCAGGGTGCGAAATACCGCAATCTTTCCATTGACTCTGCTTCCGCTGCAGGAAAGTATGCTTCCGATATTATGGCATTTCCTACCACAATCTTGGTCGATCGAAATGGAAATATTGTGGGAGAGCCGATGCTCGGCGGAATCGACAATCAGGAGAATTATGATACGCTGATGAAACAGATCCAGTCCGTGATTGATGCAGACAGCGCGAAGTAAGACGAGAGCTGCGGCGTTTTTTTGGGAGAGAAAATGGGAGTGCGAAAAAACAAAGTTACGTTTTTTCGCACTCCTTTTCATAACAAGATTTTAAAAAAATACATTTACGAAACGATGTACTGTGCTGTACCTGTCCCGAAAAGTTGCTCGGTGCTTAGAACAAGAGCTGAGGTCACACGGCGATTCCCCACATATATGCACACGTTTTCGGAACCACCAGTAATCCGACCTTTGGTTTTGATAGCAGCCATTTGACAAACAACAGCCGGGTTCCTGCTCTGCGAAAGGGCAGAAAATAAGGAAAACTTTGCGCAATTAAAAGGAGCATACCGCATCAGCGATATGCTCCTTTTGGACTACCTGGGTAAATATTATTCACAAAGTTTGGAGAAAGCGTCAGCTACGAACTGAACTTTTGTTCCAACGATAACCTGTACAGAGGTTTTGCCAGGTTTGATCACGCCTGCCACGCCGGCAGATTTGATTACCTTGTCGTTTACGGCAGTGATATCTTTCACTTCCAGTCGCAGTCTTGTAACGCAGTTATCAATGCTTGTGATGTTTTCTTTTCCGCCGCAGCCTTCCAGAATTTTAGCTGCGATTGCGGTATAGTTATCACTTGCCAGTTCTACTTTTTTCTCTGCTTCGAGATCGTCATCTTCGCGTCCAGGAGTCTTCAGATCCCATTTCTTGATAGCAAACAGGAATACGAAGTAGAATACGAGGAATGCTGCGATTCCAAGCGGAATGATCAGCCATATTTTCTGTGCTGCGGGCAGTGAGGATGAGAACAGGAGGTCCATAGCACCGGCGGAGAAGCTGAATCCTGCACGGAAGCCGAGAGCAACTGTGATCATAGTAAAGATACCATACAGTAATGCATAGATTACGTACAGAGCAGGAGCAAGGAACATAAATCCGAACTCAAAAGGTTCTGTAACGCCACAGATGAATGCACAAACTGCAGCAGAAGCTACCAGACCGATCGCAGCTTTTTTCTTTGCAGGTTTTGCACATCTTACCATAGCAAGTGCAGCACCAGGAATACCGAACATCATACAGGGGAAGAATCCGGACATGTACATACCAAGGCTCCAGGTTACATCAGCAGATGTTTCACCAGCCCAGAAGTGCTTCAAGTCACCAAGACCGATCGTGTCAAACCAGAATACATTGTTCAGAGCGTGATGTAATCCGGTCGGGATCAGCAGACGGTTCAGGAATGCATAGATACCGGCACCGACAACATCAAGGCTGACAATAGATTTACCAATTGCTACCAGAGCACCGAACAGTAATGGCCATACCAGTAACAGAACAGCAGATACAACGATAGAAACAACACCGGAAACAATTGCTACACAGCGTTTGCCGCTGAAGAAGGATAACCAGTCCGGAAGCTTGGTGTCTTTGAAACGGTTATAGCAGGCAGATCCGATGATACCGGCCAGGATACCGATGAACGGGTTTTGGATCTTGTCAAAGGCCAGCGTCTTTGTAGCACTCTCAGCGATGGACGGGATGATAGTTGTAACAACTCCGGTAGAAAGAAGTGTTGTGATCATCAGCCAGGATGCCAGAGCTGCGATTCCGCCGGTACCGTCATTCTTTTCTGACATACCGACACCAACGCCGATTGCAAAGAGGATTGCCATGTTGTCGATCAGAGCTGCTCCTGTTTTACGAGAAACAGACCGATCAGGTTTACTACGCCCGAGATATCGCCGCCCTGCATCGTTGCCGGACACAGCCGGTATCCGATACCCATCAGGATACCGCAGATCGGCAGTACTGCTACAGGAAGCATGAGGGCTTTCCCTAGTTTCTGAAGAAATTTCATATATTTCTCCCTCCTTAAAAGATAATTTATATAACTGGATACCTCCAATTAGATACGTGAATTTACCGAATCCACCCAATATACTTACAAAAGCAAGTGAGAAAAGACTTCAAGCGTACATTTCATTTCATAAAAGAAGAGGATGAAGATTCATCTGACGAAAGATCAAAAAAAGATCAGGAAATACTGAGAACAGCTTCGTCTAAGGAAACTTCGCCCTCTTTTTTCAAGCTGATTTTCCCGTAATCATCGGTATTGCAAATCAGTACCGGAGTGACTGTGTTCAATCCGGCTCCGGTGATCTTGTCCAGATCGACATCCATCAGAAGATCTCCTTTTTTGACCTGATCGCCGGCTGCAACGTGTGCGGTAAACGGTGCGCCCTTTAGTGTAACCGTATCCAGGCCGATGTGGATCAGGATTTCGGTTCCGGAGCTGCTTGTGAGCGTGATGGCATGAAGAGTATCAAATACCATGACTATTTCACCGTCTGTCGGTGCATAAATTTTTCCCTCAGACGGAATCACTGCAAATCCGTCCCCCAGGATTTTTTCGGAAAAGGTAGGATCCGGGACTTCGGAAAGCGGAACTACTTTTCCTTTGCAAGGTGCGTAAAGAACATTTTCTTTGTTCTTTCCTTTTAGAAAATGAAACATAAAATTGATATCTCCTTTCGAAAATAAGGTGCGATGTTTTTTCGGGATAGGGATCCGAGTTCATCTGTAATTACGTTGAGTGATTTTTTGTGAAAAAATTTGGTGTTTTACCCTTTGATCCGTTCTGTTTGACGTAAAAAGTCAACAAAATGCCGTTGGAAAAGGAAACAGAGTATTTATTAAAAACAAAATTGCATAATTCTACACGAATTTCTCAATAGATTATATACATAATAACTGATGCGTAAGGATTTGTAAATACTTTTTTTGATATTTATGACAAAAGAATCTACTTTCAAAAGGGGAAAAATCGGTAGTTTAACCAACTAATGCGTTACTGCGGTAAAAGAAGAAGGATATACACACATTGGGGTCAGACCCCATTACTGTTGTGGGAAACTTTTGGGCGGTTCCTGTTTTTGGGCTTGAAATTCGAAAAATCTTTATACAATCTTAATGCCATGGAAAAGATATTTATACGTTTTTAAAACGGAAGTCTCTAAAATAAGGAAGAATCAAAAAGAAGGAGTAAAAAGAGAAATGTGGAGTATAAAACTGCGATACAGGAAACAATGGTCGTCGTTTGAAATTATCATTCTTGGATTTGCGGGGGTAATTCTGGCAGGAGCACTGCTTTTGATGCTTCCTGTGGCTTCGCGGGAAGGAAATGTAACGCCATTTACAGAAACACTGTTTACTGCAACATCAGCCGTCTGTGTGACAGGACTGGCAGTCAGGGATACAGGAAGCTACTGGTCCGTCTTTGGACAGAGCGTGATTTTGCTGCTCATTCAGATCGGTGGTCTTGGTGTGGTTACGATCGCTGTTTCGATTGCGATGCTTTCCGGGAGAAAAATTTCCCTGATGCAGCGAAGCACGATGCAGGATGCGATTTCTGCCCCGAAGGTGGGCGGAATTGTGCGCCTGACGCGTTTTATCCTCAAAGGAACTTTTGGAATTGAACTGTTGGGGGCGTTGTTTCTTCTGCCTGTTTTTTTACGGGATTACGGCGGAAAAGGAATCTGGATGGCGTTGTTTCATTCTGTATCCGCATTCTGCAATGCAGGATTTGATCTTCTTGGAAAAACGGATCATCTGTATCCGTCCCTGACTTCTTATGTGGGAAATCCACTGGTTAATCTTACGATTATGGGGCTAATTGTAACAGGTGGAATCGGATTTCTGACCTGGGATGATATCTATACAAAAAAATACCATTTTCGTCAGTACTGCATGCAAAGCAAGGTGATCCTGCTTACAAGTCTGTTTCTGATTTTTGTTCCGGCGGCCTTCTTTTTCTTCCGGGATTTCGCCGGAATGCCGGTCAAGGAGCGGACGCTCTGCGCATTGTTTCAGTCTGTGACAACAAGAACGGCCGGATTTAATACAGCAGATCTTTCCGGGATGACAGGTGCCTCCCAGGCGATTATGATTGTTCTGATGATGATTGGCGGAGCACCGGGATCAACGGCTGGCGGAATGAAAATTACCACATTTGCCGTGCTGACAGCTAATGCGTCTGCTACGTTCCGTCAGAGAGAGGACACACAGATGTTTGGACGCAGGGTGGGCCAGGAGGTATTAAAAAATGCATCTACGATTCTGATGATGTATCTTTTTCTGGTGCTAATGGGAGGAATGGTGATCAGTGTGGCAGAAAATCTGCCGATTTCTGAGTGTCTGTTTGAGACAGCATCTGCTGTTGGAACGGTTGGCCTGACGCTTGGAATTACGCCGCGGCTCGGTGTTCTTTCGAAAGGAATTCTGATCGCACTGATGTTTCTTGGAAGGGTTGGCGGTCTGACGCTTGTTTATGCTGCGATGCCGGGGAGAAAGAGCGCACATGCAAAAATGCCGCTGGAAAAAATAAATGTAGGATAAGAAGAGAGGAAGAGATGAGATGAAAAATATTTTACTGATTGGAGTAGGAAGATTTGGGAGACATATTGCCATGCATCTGAATCAGCTTGGACATCAGGTGATGGCGGTAGACCGAAATGAGGAACGGATCGACGCCGTGATGCCGTATGTGACAAATGCACAGATCGGTGACAGTGTCAATGCAGACTTTCTGCGATCCCTTGGTGTGGGAAATTATGATGTCTGTATTGTGACGATCGGAAGCAGCTTTCAGGATTCGCTGGAAACCGCGTGTCTTTTGAAGGAGCTGGGCGCAAAATGGGTCGTGTCCCGGGCAGAACGGGATGTACAGGAAAAATTCCTGTTGCGGAACGGAGCGGATCAGGTTGTTTATCCGGAAAAACAGATGGCAAAATGGACAGCGATTCGTTACAGCTCGGATCATGTGTTTGACTATATTGAAATTGACAGTCAGTATGCGATTTTTGAGGTTGAAATTCCGGAGAACTGGATTGGAAAAAATGTCGGCCAGCTGGATATCCGGAAAAAATACGGTATTAATATTCTGGCAACAAGAAAATATGGAAAAACAGATGTTGCGGTGTCTCCGGAGACAGTTCTGGATGGCGATGCTACCATATTGGTTCTTGGTGAATATAAAGCGATCCAGAAATGTTTTCGAATCTGAAAGAGAGGTGATTTCTGTGTTAAGTGTAGGACTGCTCTTCGTTACCCTGGTCGGTTTTTTGTCTGGAGGCGTGCTCGTAGATCAGATAGAGACATTTTTCACGGAAAACAGAAGAGAGGAACCGGAAACGGGACAAAATTTCACGGAAAACAGAAAACAAGAACAGGGAACGGGAGAAAAAAAGATTTCCTGACTATAGCTTTCTCTTCGTTTATGATCTACAATAGGAGGCGGGGTGAGACAGTTGGAAAAAGAAAAACAAAAAAAAGAGCATATCCTGGTGTGTCTGTCCTCTTCGCCATCCAATGAAAAAATTATTCGGACTGCGGCGCAGATGGCACAGGCGTTTCAGGCCGGCTTTACGGCATTGTATGTGCAGACAGCAGAAAAAACAGAAAAAACACCGGAGGATCTGGCAAGGCTGCAGAAGCATGTTCGTCTGGCAGAGCAGAGCGGGGCAGAAATTGTAACGACACACAGTGAGGATATTGCCCTGCAGATTGCAGAATACGCAAGAATTTCCGAGGTGACGCGGATTGTCATTGGAAAGAGCATGATGAAGCAGGGCTATTTTCATCAGCGAAGGGTGTGGACCGAGCGTCTGACGGATCTTGTGCCTGATCTGGAAATTCACATCATTCCAGACTCAGACGTGTACCGGAGATATCAGAAACGAAAAAAATTTCCGGAGTGGATGGAGCTGCCTTCCTGGAAAGAACTGATGCTTACGGTTCTGATTCTGGCTGCTGCGACCGGAATCGGAGAAATCTTTTTTCGGCTTGGTTTTACGGATGCCAATATTATTACGGTATATCTGTTTGGCGTCATGCTGACATCTATTCTGACCAGCGGTTATACCTGTAGTGTGGTCAGCTCTGTGGCAAGTGTTGTCCTGTTTAATTATTTTATGACAGAGCCAAGGCTTTCGTTGTATGCGTATGGTTCCGGCTATCCGGTGACCTTTGCGATCATGCTTGGCACTTCAATCCTGACCAGTACGCTTGCTTCAAAATTGAAAGAAAATGCAAAGCTTTCTGCACGAGATGCCTTTCGAACCAAGATTCTTTTTAATACCAGCCAGCTTCTGCAAAAGGCAGAGGATGCGTCAGAAATTTTTGATATTACGGCAACGCAGCTGATAAAGCTTCTGGGAAGAAATCTGGTTGTGGCGCCGGTAGAAAAAAAGAAAAACGGCATTGTGCAGGGAACTCTTTATAACGCCGAAACAGGAATAAAATCAGAAAAAGTTTTTAATGAGAAAGAACAGGAAATCCTGCAGTGGGTTCTGAAAAACCGGAAACGGGCGGGAGCTATGACAGAACGTTTTTCTGAAGAACCGTATCTGTACCTTTCCATCTATGCGGCACAGAACAGATATGGTGTGATCGGCATTTTCATCGGACAAAAGCCACTGGATGTGTTTGAGAACAGTATCCTGCTTTCTATTCTGGGAGAGTGCGCCATGGCACTGGATCGGGAACAAAGTGCGAGAGAAAAAGAAGAGGCGGCAGTCATGGCGAAAAATGAGCAGCTTCGGGTGAATCTGCTGCGGACGATTTCCCATGATCTGCGCACACCACTGACATCAATTCGCGGCAATGCAGACTCTTTGATCAGTAACTTTGACGCACTGGACGAAGGGATGCGGAAACAGATTTTTTCGGATATTTATGAGGATGCCGGATGGCTGATTGAACTGGTGGAAAATCTGCTTGCGCTTACGAAAATAGAAGATGGAAGTGTAAAACTGCAGTTATCCGATCAGGTGGTTGAGGATGTAGTCCGTGAGGCGCTGCGCCATGTAGAACGGCGGAAAAACGAACATAAAATTACGGTGGATTGCGGGGAAGACATACTGCTCGCCCGCATGGATGCAAAGCTGATTGTACAGGTACTGGTAAACCTGATCAATAATGCAGTAAAATATACACAGGCAGGATCCAAGATCCGGATTACGGCCGGAAAAGAAGAAAAAAACGTATGGATTGCGGTGGAGGATAATGGACCCGGCATTCCGGCGGAGTGCAGGGAGCATGTATTTGAAATGTTCTATTCCGGAAAAAATAAGGTGAGTGACAGCCGCAGAAGCCTTGGTCTTGGGCTGGCGCTGTGCCGCTCCATTGTAAATGCGCATGGCGGGGAACTGGTGCTTCGTGACTGCGCTCCGCACGGCTGTCATTTTCGTTTTACGCTGCCGCTCAGTGAGGTGAATTTAAATGAATAAGACATTGATACTGGTCGTGGAAGACGATACGCCGGTCCACAACCTAATTACGACAACACTGAAAACACACGATTATAAATAACCACATTGGGGTCAGACCCCATTACTGTTTAGAAATTTTGTTCCTGTTTTGGCAATTCTGACACTGCAGACTGTGCTGAATGACAATATCAAAACGGCAGAAGATGTTGAAACTTATCTGGGTCTTAACACCCTGGTCGTTGTTCCGGATTTTGGAAGCAAAAAGAAATCCAGAAGACGAAGAAAAGACTGAACATAAACACAGAAAATTAAAAAGGAGCATCTCCGGTTTCGAACTTGAAACCTGGAGATGCTCCTTTTTCGTATGCTGCAGAATGAAAAATTATTCTCCCGCCACCGTCACATCCCGCAGCAGTACCGCACACGGTACCACGCGGTTGTTGAGCTGCTGTGTCTCTTTCGAGAAAGTCAGATTTTTCAGCACATCGTCATAACGGGCGGAAAGTGATCCGCTGGTTGTAGGATGGGAGGTGGTTCCGTCGCTCTCATATGCGAGACGGATCTCACCGCCGCAGGTGCCGCTTACGGCATCCATATCAAACGCACTGAAATCGGTGATTTCTATATGCGGCATGCTGCGTAGCTCGTCGAGTGTTTTCGAACCGCCTTCAACTACCATGTTATTCATGGAAGTAGTATCCTTCATGCCGATATAATGGGCATGCTGAAGGCTGCCCCAGTAGGAGCGGCAGATGCCGTTTTCAAACAGAACGCGCTCGGCTACCGGCATACCGGTTTCGTCGTACGGCGCGTTTTTGGCAGAGCCGTCGAGCGTCGGCACGAGGCGGATGTTCAGCGGATCAGCATCCGCGCCGGTGATGGATTCACCGATTTTTGCTTTTGCAACGCCCATATACTGATAAGAAGCGTTGGTATGCATGGCAAAATACTGGAAGAAGCTGCCGACGGCGTCTCCACTTAAGAGAACATCGGCGTGCTCGTTCTGCCGGGTCGGAACAGCATTCAGACGCTGGCGGCCGGTGTGGAACATTCCGCGCACTTCGGCGATGATCTTCTCGGCAGATTTGTCGGAGAAGCGGAGATCCCTGTAGATCTCAATCTCATGATCATCCTTGCGGGAGTTTGTGACAACCTCGATCTCACAGTCAAAGCCGGAGAATGTGACATCGACACCGCGGGAATTGCGGATGCGTGTCTGCTTCTGATTGACAAAAATCTCATAGGAGTTTACGCGGGAATCCTCTTCCGATTTGATTTCCTGCATGGCCTGCACCAGTTTTACGAGTTCAGAGGTAAGATCGCGGGAGGCATCAGGCATTCCATCATTTGCCGGTGCATCCGATGGCTCTGCAATCGGGTACCATGGGTTCTGCACGAACTGTGCAGCGAACAGCGCCTGGTCAATTTCCTGCTGCATTTCTTCGCGGGAAATGCCCTGGTGGATTTCTTTTTCTGCGCTTCCGCGGAATTTCCCATCCTCACTGTCGACAAAGACAGTCAGAAACGTGTGCGTTACTTTTTTCGCGCGGCTCATGTCGAGTTTCTGACCGATGAAAAATGCCTCGCGGGATTCGGTCTGCTCTTCGCGGATCAGAAAGTCGCTGGCTTTGCTTGTTTTTAATACATCGTATAATTCGTTCATCAGCCTAACCTCACTTTACATTTCAGATACGGGCCGCCATCGCTGACTTTGACCCATTCTTTGTGACCTTTTCCGCACATGCCGGAGCCGAAGAGCTCTTCTTTGTCGGAAACCATGGAGATGCTCTTTAAGAGATCCGGAACGTAGCCGGTCAGGGTGACAGGAGATACGACTTTTCCGGTCAGCTTACCGTCTTTGATCTCGCGGCCGAGTCCGACCATGCACTGGATGCCCCAGTGTTTCGGGTCTTCCATACCGGACTGAACGCTTTCGAGAAGATAGCCGTGCTCAATCGAAGCGATCATATCATCGAGTTTGTCTGTGCCTGCGGTGAAGTAGGTGTTGGTCATACGGGAGTAGACTTTGCGCTCGAAGCTCTCGCGTTTTCCGTTTCCGGTCGGCGTGGTGCCAAGGCGGAGTGCGCTTACGAGATCGCTGATGCCGGTAACGAGTGTACCGTGGTCGATGACTGTGGTGTCGGTGCCGAGCGTTCCCTCATCATCAAAAAGATAACTGCTGACCTGCTGTGCGCCGACTGCTCCGTCGTGCATGGAGGAGAGCTGGGAGGCAACAGGCTTGCCGATATACTCTTTGGCGAGTGCGCGGTCTTTGACAAACATATCCATCTCGACACCGTGGCCGAATGCCTCGTGTGCAATCACGCCGGTGACATCCGGTGCGGTGATGACATCGTACATGCCAGGGGTGACCGGATCGGAGTGGAGCTTGTCGTACAGAACGGCGATGATTTCCTCAACAATCGCATCCATCTCATTTAAGATTTCCACGCCTTTCAGGCCGGAGCAGGAACGGTACGACATATTCTGTTTTCCGTTTTCTGTGCCGATTGCGGAAAGGGAGCCCTCCGAGAAAGCGTAGGACTGCATCAGATCCTTTTTGGAGGAGAGGAACAGCTTGTTGACGCGGGCAAAGCTGACGGTACTCTGGAATTCCAGAATTCCTTCATGGGCAGCGCCGGCGTCGCAGAGCTTCCGAAGGTGGGAGAGAATCTCCTCTGCGGAGACGGTCTCCGGGTCAATCTCGATTTCATTCTGCATCGTTTTGGTGATGGCTTCTTCCTGCACGAGAGGAGACTCCATCTGCGCAATGCCGAGTGCCTTTAATGCCTGAAATTCGGATTTCAGCGCGGAAGTAATTTCCTCCGCAAGATCTGCGGCATCGGTGAGGTTGTTGAAGGAATATTCGGTGTAGGAACCGTCCTGCCATGCACGGACAACGAAGCCGCGTTCACAGAAGTGATAATCGCCGACGGTGGTCTGATGCATGCTGACGCGGTAGGTCGTACCTTTGACATCGGTGCAGAGCACGCTGACGTAATCGAATTCGCGCTCGAGCAGACGGATCAGTTCCTGAATCTGTGGTTTGATTTCCACAAGATAGGATGACATTGGAACCTGCATAAGTCTGGTGTCCTTTCTGGAGCCTGCCGGAGTGTTCGATAGAGAACCTGCGCCGGGGCTCAAAATAATAGAATCCGGAAAAAATAGTTTCGAAAAAATCCCGAACATAGTTTCATTATAGAAGTGGGAAATGGAAAAAGCAATAAAAAAAGGTTGACAAAATGAATTTTGATGATATACTTTGAATATCAAAACATTTGAAAAGAAAAATGTTTGAGAATGAAATAAGCAAGAGGACAGTAAGGTGAAAAACGGCAGAATTGCGGGAACCGGTTCGTATGTACCGGAGACGATATGGAAAAATGAAGATCTGGAAAAGATGGTGGATACGAGCGATATCTGGATCCGGGAGCGGACGGGAATCGGTGCGCGCCACATAGCCGGGGAGGAGACGGTTGCCCAAATGGCAGTAAAGGCGGCGAGAAGAGCGCTGGAAAATGCCGGGATCTGTTCGACAGAGCTGGATCTGATTCTCGTCGGAACCTCCTCGTCGGAGAGCATCTTTCCGAATACCGCCTGTCTTGTGCAGGATGAAATCGGTGCCTTCCGTGCCGCCTGTCTCGATGTCAGCGCCGCCTGCACCGGATTTCTTGCGGTGTATGAGCTGGGCCAGCTGTATATCCGGAGCGGCAAGGCAAAAAACGTGCTGCTGATCGGCGCAGATGCCCTGAGCCGCCTGGTGGACTGGCACGACCGCGGAACCTGCATTCTGTTCGGGGACGGCGCGGGAGCCATTGTGCTGACGGCGGAGGAGCAGGAGACAAAAGCGTGCGAAAAGATCCATTCCGATGGAGAAAAAGGCGTGTCGCTGACCTGTGAAAAGGGAACGTATCTGCAGATGGACGGCCGTGCCGTGTTCCAGTTTGCCTTATCCCGCGTGCCGGAAGTCATCCGCGAGGTGCTCGCGGAAGCCGAGGTGCCGGTAGAGGAGATTGATGCCTTTATCCTTCATCAGGCAAACAGCCGCATCATCGACGGCGTGGCAAAACGACTGAAGGCATCGAAAGAAAAATTTCCGCGGAATATCGAAGCATACGGCAATACGTGTGCGGCGAGCATTCCGATTCTGCTGGATGAGTGGAACCGGTCCGGCAGAGCCCAAAAAGGACAGAGAATCGTTCTCTCCGGTTTCGGAGCAGGACTGATCTGGGGCGCGGCGTACCTGGAATGGTAAGAAACGCCCATATAAAATAAGAAGAATAAGAAAAAAAGTGAGGACAAAAACATGTTAGAAAAAGTAAAAGAAACCGTAGCAGAAGCACTGGGAGCAGACATCGATACCATCACAGCGGAGACTTCCTTCAAAGAGGATCTCGGAGCAGATTCCCTGGATCTGTTTGAAATGGTCATGTCCCTCGAGGACACCTGCGGCGTGGAAATCCCGACCGAGGATCTGGAAACGATGGTAACTGTCGGTGATGTTGCAGAGTATCTGGAGCAGCACAAAAACTAAGAAAGATCGGGAAGCAGGAGGAAGCGATTCATGATCACAGAAGTGACAAAATTACTCGGGATTCAGTATCCAGTCATTCAGGGCGGCATGGCCTGGGTGGCGGAGCATCATCTGGCAGCGGCAGTTTCCGAGGCCGGCGGCCTTGGCCTCATCGGAGCATCGGCGGCACCGGCAGAGTGGGTTCGGAATGAAATCCGCGAAGCAAAAAAACTGACGGACAAACCGTTCGGCGTCAACATCATGCTGATGAGCCCGTATGCTGATGAGGTGGCAAAAGTGGTTGCCGAGGAAGGCGTAAAAGTCGTTACGACGGGCGCAGGAAATCCGGAGAAATATATGGAACTGTGGAAAAACGCTGGTATCCGCGTCATCCCGGTGGTCGCTTCTGTGGCTCTTGCAAGACGAATGGAGCGCGCAGGCGCAGATGCCGTTGTGGCAGAAGGATGTGAGTCCGGCGGCCATATCGGCGAGACGACAACGATGGCACTCGTTCCGCAGGTGGCAGATGCCGTAAAAATTCCAGTCATTGCGGCCGGTGGAATTGCGGACGGACGCGGCATGGCGGCAGCCTTTATGCTGGGTGCCGAGGCGGTTCAGATGGGAACGCGTTTTGTCGCTTCGAAAGAGGCCGTTGTGCATGAAAATTACAAGCAGCTGGTGATCAAGGCGAAAGATATTGATACCCGCGTGACAGGCCGCACAACCGGTCATCCGGTGCGGGCTATCCGAAATGAGATGACACGCCATTATCTGGAACTGGAAAAAGAGGGAGCTCCGTTCGAAGAGCTGGAAAAACTGACGCTCGGCGGTCTTCGAAGAGCCGTTGTGGACGGCGATGTCAAAACCGGAAGCGTGATGTCCGGTCAGATTGCAGGTATGGTAAAAGACGAGAAAAGCTGCAAAGAAATCATAGAGCAGATGATGAATGAGATGGAAGAACTTCTGAAAGGAGCACCGGCGCGGTTATGAGTAAAACAGCATTTATGTTTCCGGGGCAGGGTTCCCAGTGTGTCGGCATGGGCGCGGATTTTTATGAAGCATGTCCGAAAGCGAGAGCCGTCTACGATATGGCATCCGAGCTGATCGGGATTGATATGAAAAAACTCTGTTTTGAGGAAAATGAACATCTGGATCAGACAGAGTTTACCCAGATTGCACTGCTGACAACCGGAATGGCGATGGAGCAGTCCATCCGGGCGTGCGGCCTTACGCCGGATGTGACAGCGGGCCTCAGCCTTGGCGAGTACAACGCGATTGTGTCCGCCGGCGGTATGGAAATGGCGGATGCGATGAAGGTCGTCCGCAGAAGAGGCATCCTGATGGAAGAGGCCGTTCCGGCAGGCGAGGGCGCGATGGCGGCGGTGCTCGGCATGGAAGCTGCAAAAATCGAAGAGATTTTGAGCGGGATTTCCGGCGCCTACATTGCCAATTACAACTGCCCGGGTCAGATTGTCATCACCGGATATGAGGAGGCAGTGGCAGAGGCTTCGGAAAAGTTAAAAGAAGCAGGCGCAAAGCGGGTACTTCCGCTGAACGTAAGCGGCCCGTTCCATTCCCCGATGATGGAAGCTGCGTCCCAGGGGCTGACCGAAGCGCTCGAGGGCGTCGGCTTTATGGAGTTGAAGATTCCGTATGTGACGAATGTAACCGGCCAGTATGTGCGTGATACTGCACTGACGCGCGGCCTTCTGATCCAGCAGGTGGCATCCGGTGTGCGGTGGCAGCAGAGCATCGAGGCAATGATTGCGGACGGCGTTGATACCTTCGTGGAGATCGGACCGGGAAGAACACTGACCGGCTTTTTAAGAAAAATCAACCGGGATGTAAAAGGTTACAATATCCGCACCTATGAGGAAATGCATCAGGTGTGCGAAACTTTATTATAGATAGTGGATTATGCAGCAGGAGAATGAGATGTTAAGTGGAAAAACAGCAGTAGTAACGGGCGCATCCCGCGGAATCGGGCGTGCGATTGCAGAAAAACTGGCGGCGGAGGGAGCCTTTGTTGTCATCAATTACAATGGTTCGAAAGAGGCGGCCGAAACCGTGCTTGCGGGAATCCGCGCGGCAGGAGGAGACGGCTGTGTGATGCAGTGCAATGTATCGGATTTTGCGGCGTGTGAAGCGTGGATGAAGGAAATTCTTGCTTTGTATGGGAAAATCGATATTCTGGTCAACAACGCGGGCATCACAAAGGACGGCCTTCTGATGGGCATGTCGGAGGAAGCCTTCGACCGTGTCATTGAGACAAACCTCAAGGGAACGTTCAACTGCATCCGCTTTGCGGCACGGCCGATGATCCGTCAGAAGAGCGGCTGCATCATCAACATGGCTTCTGTGGTCGGCGTGGCAGGAAACGCCGGACAGGCAAATTATGCGGCATCGAAAGCAGGTGTGATCGGCCTGACGAAAACAGCGGCACGGGAACTGGCATCCCGCGGCATCCGCGTCAATGCGATTGCGCCGGGCTTTATTGAGACCGATATGACGGAGGTTCTTTCGGATAAAGTGAAAGAAGCATCCGTATCCCAGATTCCGCTCGGTCATTTCGGAAAGCCGGAGGATGTGGCAAACCTGGCCGCATTTCTGGCATCCGAAGCGGCAGCTTACATCACCGGACAGGTGATTCACTGCGACGGCGGCATGGTGATCTAAGAAAAGGAGAGTTGGAATGAAGAGAAGAGTAGTCATCACAGGGCTGGGTGCGGTAACCCCGATTGGAAATACCGTGGAGGAATTCTGGAACGGCGTCCGCAAGGGAGCCTGCGGAATCGGAACAATTACGAAATTTGATACAGCAGAATATAAAGTACATCTGGCAGGCGAGGTCAAAGGCTTCGTGGCAAAAGAACGCATGGATTTCAAGGCGGCAAGACGAATGGGAACTTTCTCCCAGTATGCCGTTGCGGCAGCAAAAGAAGCGTTTGCAGATGCCGGCATTTCCATGGAGAATGAAGATCCGTTCCGCGTCGGCGTTCTGGTGGGCTCCGGCGTCGGTGATCTGAATGCATGCGAGCAGGCGAAAGCCAAAATTGATGCCGGAAATCCGTCCCGCGTCAACCCGTTTACCGTTCCGGTGATGATTGCGAACATGGCGGCGGGAAACGTTGCGATTGCACTCGGCGCGAAAGGAAAATGTACCAGCGTGGTGACGGCGTGTGCGACAGGAACGCACTGCATTGGCGATGCCTTCCGCGCAATTCAGTACAACGATGCGGACATCTGCGTGGCAGGCGGCGCGGAGAGCGCAATTACGCCGGTCGGCGTGGCAGGCTTTTCGGCACTGACCGCACTTTCCGAGTCGGAAGATCCGCTGCGGGCTTCGATTCCGTTTGATAAAGACCGGAACGGTTTCGTCATGGGCGAGGGCGCCGGCATTCTCGTACTTGAGGAGCTGGAGCACGCGAAACAGCGCGGCGCGAAGATCTATGCAGAGGTAGTCGGATACGGCGCAACCTGCGATGCGTACCACATTACTTCTCCATTGGAAGATGGAAGTGGTGCGGCACGTGCGATGGAGCTTGCGATGGAAGAAGCGGGAGTAAAACCGGAAGAAGTTACTTATATTAATGCACACGGAACGTCCACACATCACAACGATCTGTTTGAAACGCGTGCGATCCGGAAAGCCTTCGGTGATGCGGCAGACCATGTGCTGGTCAACTCGACGAAATCGATGGTCGGTCATCTGCTCGGCGCGGCAGGCGGTGTGGAAGCTGTTGTCTGTGCGAAATCCATTCAGGACGGCTTCGTGCATCAGACGATTGGAACAAAGGAAGCAGATGCGGAATGCGATCTGAATTACTGCATCGGCGCTCCGGTGGAAACCGATGTGAAACTGGCAATGAGCAATTCCCTTGGTTTTGGCGGCCACAATGCGGTGCTGCTGTTTCAGAAATATGAATAAAGCGGCATCGTGTTCCGGTGCAGAAAGGAAAATAAGATGGAATTAGATCAGATTTTACAGTTGATTGATAAAGTTTCGGATTCTTCGCTGACCGCGTTTGATTACGAGGCTGATGGGATCAAGATTGCCATGGAGCATGGAAAAGCAGCTCCGGTGCAGGTGCAGATGAGCGGGGTTCCATCCGGTGCCGGTCTGCAGATGGCAGAGATGATGGGCGGAGCAAATGGCGTGACAGCGAAAGAAGCAGCCATGCCGGAGAGAAAAGAAACGGCAGGAAAAAGTACAGCGGATGAGGATCACAGCGAAGCAGAAGAAGGCGTTTTTGTGACATCCCCGCTGGTCGGAACGTTTTATACAGCTCCGGCAGAAGATGCCGAGCCGTTTGTGAAGGTTGGCGACACCGTGAAAAAGGGACAGGTTGTAGCGATTGTGGAGGCCATGAAGCTGATGAATGAGATTGAGAGCGAAGTGGACGGCGTGATTGCGGAGGTTCTGGTGAAAAACGGCGAGATGGTTGATTACGGAAAACCGCTGTTCCGGGTAAAAGCGTAAAGCCGGGACGAGAAAGGAAGCAGCGAATGAACAGTTTGACAACGAAACAGATTCAGGAGATTATTCCACACAGACATCCGTTTCTGCTGGTGGATTACATAGAAGATTTTGAGCCGGGCGAATTCGGCATTGGGTATAAATGTGTGACGTACCGCGAGGATTTTTTTGCGGGTCATTTTCCGCAGGAGCCGGTGATGCCGGGCGTGCTGATTATCGAGGCGCTGGCGCAGGTCGGTGCGGTTGCGATTCTTTCTCTTGACGAGAATAAGGGAAAAATTGCATTTTTCGGCGGCATCAACAAGTGCCGCTTTAAGGGAAAAGTGAAACCGGGAGACAAGCTTCGTCTGGAGACGAAAATTATCCGCCACAAGGGACCGATGGGCGTCGGGGAAGCGGTTGCTTCGGTCGACGGCAAGGTGGTCGCGCAGGCGGAACTGACCTTTATGGTGGGGGCAGCACAATGATTCGAAAAGTTTTGATTGCAAACCGTGGGGAGATCGCGGTCCGGATTATCCGGGCATGCCGTGAGATGGGAATTCTCACGGTTGCTGTTTATTCGGAGGCGGACCGGGAGGCACTGCATGCGCAGCTCGCGGATGAGGCGGTGTGCATCGGGCCGGCACCGTCGAAGGACAGTTATTTAAATATGGAACGTATTTTGAGTGCGGCGCTTGTGACGGGGGCGGATGCGGTTCATCCGGGATTTGGATTCCTGTCGGAGAACAGCACGTTTGCGCGGAGATGCCAGGAGTGCCACATTACGTGGATTGGGCCATCTCCTGAGGTGATGGACCGGCTGGGTAATAAGTCTGAGGCGCGAAATACGATGCAGGCAGCCGGTGTGCCGGTGATTCCGGGGACGAAGGAACCTGTTTTTGACTGGGAGACGGGTCTTTCTGAGGCCGACCGGATTGGTTTTCCGGTGATGATTAAGGCGGCGCTTGGAGGCGGCGGCAAGGGTATGCGCATGGCGGAGACGCGCGGGGAGTTCCAGAGTGCGTTTCAGACGGCGCAGAAGGAGGCTAAAAGTTCGTTTGCGGACGGGACGATGTATGTGGAGCGGCTGATTCGTCATCCACGTCATGTGGAGTTTCAGATTATGGCGGACTCGTTCGGGAATGTGATTCATCTTGGCGAGCGGGACTGCTCGATTCAGAGGAATCATCAGAAGATGATTGAGGAGTCGCCTTGTGTGGCGATTGATGACACGCTGCGGGAGCGGATGGGCTCGGCGGCGGTCCGGGCGGCGAAGGCGGCGCATTATGTGAATGCGGGGACGATTGAGTTTCTGCTGGAGCCGGACGGGAATTTTTATTTTATGGAGATGAATACGCGGATTCAGGTGGAGCATCCGGTGACGGAGTGGGTCACGGGGGTGGATCTGATTCAGGAGCAGCTTCGGGTGGCTTCGGGGATGCCGCTGTCGGTGACGCAGGGGGAGGTCCAGCTTTCGGGGCATGCGATTGAGTGCAGGATTAATGCGGAGAATCCGGCGAAGAATTTCAGGCCTTGTCCGGGGAAGATTACGGAGATGCATCTGCCTGGGGGATTTGGAGTACGGGTGGATACGGCGGCGTATGACGGGTATGTGATTCCGGCGTTTTATGATTCGATGCTGGCGAAACTGATTGTGCATGGGAGGACGCGTGAGGAGGCGATTGCGCGGATGCGGAGTGCGCTGGGGGAAGTCGTCATCGAGGGAGTCGACACTAACGTTGATTATTTGTATTCTATTTTAAATGAAGAGGAGTATCTGGCCGGGAGGGCGGATATTGAGTTTGTGGAGCGGTTGACGGAGAGATTGTGAGAGACGGACGCCGCCCGGCAGTACAGCAGAGGGGGACGGCGCGGTTTCAGAGGAAAGAAATACTAAGGCCTCCAGCATTTGCTAAAACCATTTTCAAAAATCCAAAACTCGCTGTCGCTCAGACAGTTAGATTTTTGAAAATAACGCAAATTCTGGAAGCCTAAGTGTTTCTATAGCAAATGCGCCGTCCCCCTCTGCTGTACTGCCGGGCGGCTGAGATCAGACACACGACTGGGAGAGTGTGGTCAGCGACACCGCGGGGCGGTGCGGCTGGGATGACAGGAGTGAGCGGTGAAGAGAGAATGAATGCCTCGATGGGTGAGGTGTGTGGTTGGAAGATTGTTATGATGACAATAGAGTGAAAGTGTTATGACGTAAGGAGTGATGGTGGTATGATGCTGGGTAAGTATTTTAAGAAGACGGTGTTTCGGAAGGAGCACACGGCGGATGGGGTGGTGCCGGAGGCGCCGCAGGGGATTTTGAAGAAGTGTAATGCTTGTAAGGGGGCTATTTTTACGGAGGATGTGAAGAGGAATCTTTATATTTGTCCGAAGTGTGGGAATTATTTTCGGGTGCATGCGTATCGGAGGATTGAGTTTCTTCTGGATGATGGGAGTTTTGAGGAATGGGATCAGGGGATGACGGCGGGGAATCCGCTGGGGTTTCCGGGGTATGAAGAGAAGGTGAGGGCTCTGCAGGAGAGAACAGGACTTACGGAGGCTGTTGTGACTGGTAAGGGACGGATCAACGGGATGGAGACGGTGATCGGGGTCTGTGATGGCAGGTTTATGATGGCAAGTATGGGTGAGGCTGTTGGGGAGAAGATTACGCGGGCGGTGGAGAGGGCGACGAAGCTTTCGCTGCCGGTGATTTTGTTTGCGTGCTCGGGAGGGGCGCGGATGCAGGAGGGGATTGTTTCTCTGATGCAGATGGCGAAGACGTCGGCGGCGCTGAAAAGACACAGTGATGCGGGGCTTTTGTATGTGAGTGTGCTGACGGACCCGACGACGGGCGGCGTGACGGCAAGCTGGGCGATGCTGGGGGATATTATTCTGGCGGAGCCGCATGCGCTGATCGGGTTTGCGGGGCCGAGGGTTATTGAGCAGACAATAGGACAGAAACTGCCGAAAGGGTTCCAGCGGGCGGAGTTTCTGGTGGAGCATGGGTTTGTGGATCGGATTCTGCCAAGAGAAGAGGCGAAAGAGGTGCTGTCGGAGATTCTGCGGATGCATGGGAAGCGTGCGGAAGGTATGGCATCTGTCTCTTATACACATCTGACGCTGCCGACGACTAGTCGAG
>ENA-UALK01000235-UALK01000235.1-human-gut-metagenome-genome-assembly--contig:-NODE-235-length-25544-cov-9.712033_pt1 | contig 25544 bp, 20 predicted proteins | sample MGYA00243703_ERZ654476 | MGnify/ENA primary metagenome ERZ654476 (study PRJEB26926, sample SAMN06164821) | human gut metagenome | biome: ENVO:00009003; feature: ENVO:2100002; material: ENVO:00002003...
CAGCCTCGGTCTCGTGGGCTCGGAGATGTGTATAAGAGACAGCTTTTTATTTGTAATAATTTGATATGGATAAATTTATTCAGAAATGTATTACTTCATATAAACCATATCATCTTTTCTTTCTCCTTTGTACCAATCAGTGTTTGATTTACATCCACTTTCAACCCACTTTGAATACCCTCCAGACACTATTTAAACTGGACAAATAGGTAGCTTTTAACTTGAATATACAAATATAAACCTGTAAGAGCAAATAATGTAGCTAATTCGAGAACTTTTGTATGACTTCGCCTGTTTACATAACAGATACTAAAACATTATACAACAATGCTACTCACATTCTTAAATACACTTGCCACTATTATCAGTGTTATTAGTCTGCTAATTGTCACTTACGGAGTATTAGTCTGCTTCATCGCCTTTTTACGCAATGAAATAAAACGATTCAACGGAACATATACGGTTAACAATATACGGCAGTTGAGGGCGGATTTTGGCACTTACCTTTTGCTTGGATTGGAATTTCTAATTGCTTCCGACATACTAAAAACTGTGGTTGATCCAACGTTGGACGAATTGGCAATCCTGGGTGGAGTGGTTGTAGTAAGAACTGTGCTTTCTGTATTTTTGAATAAAGAGATCAAAGAATTGGCCGAAAATGATTCAGCGAAAGAAATATAGCATATCGCCGCACAACTAAGTTTCTCCAAAGCCATATCTTTTTTATTGCCTGATATTTCTATTTTGCCTACCTTTGTACGGGAAACATTTACACACTGACTGGCAAGGAATAGAAACACGTCAAAAAAAATGGGAATTACACATCTATCTATTGAGCTTACACTTGATCTGATTGCGTTAATTATAGGAATCATCCTTATTATACGTGCTAAAGACAATTATCCGAAATTATATTGGGGAATTATAGCAACCGGCATCGGTATTATGTTTTCATGGGAAAATATCGGATGGCTGACAATTGTCACAGACACTCCGGAATACAACTTCACAGAATTGCTCAACATAGAGAAAATGCTCAAATGGTATGCTTTAGCAAATATTGTAGCCCTGTTCCCTATCGCTTCTTTATCGCCGGGCTATCTGAACCATTTCAGGATATTTACTTTTCTGTTATTACCTATCATTACGATAACGGTAGGAATCAGTTATTTAGGTTTCAATGGGAATATCACCCCCATCCACTCCATAGATGAAATTATTCCGAATATCCATCAAATAGATGTCAAGCTTAGGGCTTGCATATTCCTGTTATCCGTTTTTACCCCACTCGTTCTTCTTATTTATCCGATGATGAATAACAAGACCTACCGCAGGATAAAATAACATGTATCTATTCATCGGTTTTCTATTCGTATTTTTAGGGATATACATTTTGTTCACTCTAAATATCAATGAATTTGTTTTCAACCTGTTCGGTATTATGGCAATCGTTTTTACGGTCTTATTCTCCATACAATATTTACGTTATGAAAATCCGTTCTCGAACCATATAAACATGATTCATAATGCAAAGAATACGGAAAGCGCTATAATGCTACAAGCCGGTAAATCATCCCAGCCTCTCCCGCTCTTCTCAACGATTGAAACCTATCTTCAGAAACAGCATCCCTATACCGATCAACGGTATAACATAGAACTTTTAGCCAAGTCCCTGAATAAACAGGAGCACGATATTTCAGCAGCAATCAAAAGTCAGGGTTTTACAGGTTTCCGGGAATACATTAATTATCTTCGATTGGAATATTTCAAACAGTTAGCCGCCGAAAATCCAAAGAGTAATGTAAAAGAACTGATGTTTGCATGCGGTTTCACCTCCCGGGCAACTTTCTATCGTAACTTTTCAGAAAAGTATGGTGTATCACCCAGTAAATTCATTGAGAATCAAAGAGTAGAACAATAATTTCCTTTTTTAAAAGCACAATTCTTAATAGTAAAAAGTGTCTCATTTCAGGAATGAGACACTTTTTATTTTTATAGCTAAAAGCAATCCGTTACTTTTGATGCAAAATAAAACTACGACGTTGGCATCATCAACAGATTAATCGAATACTAAGATAAATAGAATATGAATATTGACAATTGCAATCACACCGACACAGAAAAACATCAAGAAGAAAAGATCTTTTTATATACTACCATTACTGGAAACTTGCAACTAATCCATTTAAAACAGATTGGCTATTTCCGGTATAACTCCAAGAGTAAACTATGGGAAGCTGTATTAAATAATAATCATACCCTGGCACTCAAAAGAAATACAAACTCACAAAAGATATTGAGTCTGCATCCCTATCTTATCCAGATTAGCCAGTCACACATTATCAATATAAGCTATCTGGTTTCGATTGAAGACAACAATTGCATATTGCTTCCTCCATTTAATGAGATGGAACTTTTACAAGTAAGCAAGTCTTTTATGAAAAAGCTAAAAGAAAAATATCCATGTATCTGATTGTATATAGATCATCTTTATGTTCTATGCAACGCCAAGCAGTTCCACTTCGAAGATCAATGTCGAGTAAGCAGGAATAGAATCAAAAGATTTGATACCGTATCCCATTGCATAAGGAATATAAATAATCCATTTATCACCAACATGCATTTTCTGAAGTGCCACCTGCCACCCTTCTATTACATCACTAAGACGTAAGGCATCGGGACAAGTACGCTCATAAGAATTATCAAACACCCGACCATCAATCAGACTTCCTTTGTAATGCACGGTAACAATACTCCGCGCACCCGGAGAAATCGTACTTTCGCCAGTTTCCAAAACTTTGTAATAGATTCCACACGGCAACGCGCAAACACCTTCCTGAAAAGACAGTTTTTTCAAAAATCGCCGATTGGCCTCTTTGTATTCTTTCTTTTTCCCCATAAATAAATTGATTAAGAACTTGCAAAAATAATCAGAATAACAAAGGATTTAGCATAAAAACTGTATATTTGTTTGTTGAACTATAAAAAACTTCTCACTATGGGACAAACAAAGACTACACGTAGCATCAGTGCTACCGGACTATTCTTACTTATCATGATGACTGTGGGCCTATATTCATGCACACGCACTCAAAAAGACATCATTCCTTCTGCCGATTATGCACCGTATGTAAATGCGTATACGGGAGGAGTCATCTCGCAAAATTCGACCATACGTATAGAACTGACCCACGACCAACCCATGGTGGATATGAACAATGAGTTAAAAAACAACCCATTTAGTTTCTCACCTTCATTAAAGGGAAAAGCATATTGGGTTAGCAACAATACCATTGAATTTGTGCCCGAAGAAGGAGCGCTGAAACCGGGAACACTTTACGAAGGAACTTTCCGGCTCGGAGACTTCATCGAAGTGGACAAAAAGCTGAAAGAGTTCAACTTCTCATTCCGTGTACAGGAACGTAACTTCACCCTGCAACTGGAATCATTGCCGATTACAGCTACCCAACCGAATGAAATAAATATTAAAGGAGAGATACGTTTCAGCGACGTAGTGAAAAAGGAAGAGGTAGAAAAGATGCTGACTGCCAGTGACGGAAAAAAGAGTTATCCGGTGGAAGTCACCGCAACCGACAATCATACCCGGTATTTGTTTAGTATCAGACAAATCCCCAGAGAAGCTGATGATTACCCCTTGACTATCACAGCCAACGGCAACGCAGCCGGCATCGACCGTAAACAAAGCGAAGAAGTACTGATACCGGCGAAAGATTGTTTCCGTTTCATGTCTGCCGAACGCATCGACCAACCGGAAAATGGAATCGAGATTGTTTTCTCCGCTCCCTTATCCACTACTCAAGATTTAAAAGGACTGATTGAGATCCCAGAAATCTCCTCATCGATCTTCCAAATCAGTGAGAACAGAGTTTTTATCTATTTCGAAGCAAACACACAGAACAAACTGACGTTGAATATCCATGAAGGAGTCAAAGACAGTCAAGGTAAAGCATTGGGAACTTCTCATACGATCTCATTCAGTGAAGTAAGTCTGAAGCCACAAGTGGAAATGTCTACTACCGCCGCTATCCTGCCCGATTCGAAAAGTCTGATTATTCCTTTCAGGGCTGTCAACCTATACGCTGTGGATTTGAGCGTGATCCGCATTTTCGAGAACAATGTATTGATGTTTATGCAAACCAATTCACTGGCCTCGGCCAATGAGCTACGCCGTTCTGGAAGACTGGTTTACAAGAAAACATTATGGCTTGCCAAAGATGCTTCCAAAGACATTCATCATTGGGGAGATTACTCGATAGACCTTGCCGGATTAATCCACCAGGAACCGGGTGCCATCTATCGTGTCATACTTTCATTTCGTCAGGAATACTCCGCTTATCCTTGTGGAGGAGGCGAGAATCAGGATATGAAATTCGCCGACAGCAGCACCTCCGACGGGCTGACCAAAGTAAGTGGAAGTGTTTTGTCCGAAGAAGATGAAGCAATCTGGAATACTCCCGAGGCCTACTATTATTACAACGGAGGAACAATGGACTGGAGTGTGTACCGATGGACGGAACGCGACAACCCCTGCCATCCGTCTTATTATATGGATTCAGACCGGGCAGCTGCCTGCAACGTTTTTGCTTCCAACCTGGGAATGATTGTAAAACGGAACTCACTGAATAAACTGTGGATTGCTGTTAGTAATATTTTGGATACAAAACCGATAGGAAAAGCACAGGTAACAGCGTATAACTTCCAGTTACAACCCATAGGGAAAGGAGAAACCAATGGAGAAGGATTCGTTGAAATCACTCCGAACGGTGTGCCTTTCATTATCGTGGCAGAATCGGACAAGCAAAAAGCGTACGTCCGCGTTGTGGACGGTGAAGAACAGTCCGTCAGCAGATTCGACGTGGGAGGAAAAGATATTCAAAAGGGACTGAAAGGATTTATATATGGCGAAAGAGGGGTATGGCGCCCGGGAGACACGCTGCACATTTCCTTTATATTGGAAGACCGCGAAAAGAGAATCCCCGACAAGCACCCCGTAGCACTGGAGATTTACAATCCGAGAGGACAGTTCTACACGAAAATGATTTCAACACAAGGAATGAACGGATTCTATACATTCGACGTTCCGACACAGGCAACAGACCCGACCGGACTTTGGAATGCGTATATTAAGGTGGGAGGAACCACCTTCCACAAAGGTCTGCGTATCGAAACCATAAAGCCCAACCGCTTGAAAATAAATCTGGCATTGCCGAAGGTGCTTCAAGCCACGGACAAGGATTTCTATGCCCCACTCACTTCAACCTGGCTGACAGGAGCAACTGCCTCCAAACTGAAAGCCAAAGTAGAAATGTCTTTATCGAAAGTGAATACACAGTTTAAGAATTACGGACAATATATCTTTAACAATCCGGCTACGGATTTCACGACTATCAAAACAGATATATTTGACGGCACACTGGATGCAGAAGGAAAAGCAAATGTCATGCTGAAAGTTCCGACCGCAACGGAAGCGCCGGGTATGCTGAACGCCACTTTCACCACCCGCGTGTTCGAACCGGGAGGAGATGCCAGCATCTACACTCAAACAATTCCATTCTCACCATTCACCTCTTATGTCGGTATCAATCTGAACCAGCCAAAAGGCAAATATATTGAAACTGACAAAGATCATGTATTCGATATTGTAACTGTAAACACGCAGGGACAGTTAGTGAACAGTTCTAATCTGGAATACAAAATATACCGCATCGGCTGGAGTTGGTGGTGGGAAAACAGTGGTGAATCTTTCGGAACGTATATCAACAACAGTTCCATCACTCCTGTTGCCAGCGGCAATTTACAGACAAGAGGCGGAAAAGCATCTTTCAAATTCCGTATCGATTATCCGTCATGGGGACGCTACCTGGTTTACGTGAAAGATAAAGAGAGTGGACATGCCACCGGAGGTACAGTTTATGTTGACTGGCCGGAATGGCGGGGACGTTCGAGCAAGACTGATCCCAGCGGTATCAAAATGCTTGCTTTCTCGCTGAACAAAGATTCTTATGAAATAGGAGAAACAGCCACAGCAATCATTCCTGCAGCAGCGGGAGGACGTGCACTGGTATCCATAGAAAACGGTTCTACCGTATTACGACAAGAATGGATAGAGGTTTCCAACGGAGGAGATACGAAATATACATTCAAGATTACACCGGAGATGACTCCGAATGTATATCTGCATATCAGTCTGTTACAGCCTCACGCGCAAACAGTCAATGACCTGCCTATCCGTATGTATGGCGTCGTTCCGGTATTCGTGACTAACAGTCAGACGGTGTTGCAACCGCAGATACAGATGCCGGAAGTATTACGCCCGGAAACCAACTTCAATGTGACCGTCAGCGAAAAAACCGGAAAACCGATGACTTATACATTAGCTATTGTAGACGACGGTTTGCTGGATCTTACCAATTTCAAGACCCCGGACCCATGGAATGATTTCTATTCACGCGAAGCACTCGGCATCCGGACATGGGATATGTATGATAATGTATTGGGAGCTTCCGCCGGAAGTTACAGTTCACTTTTCAGTACGGGTGGAGACGCCACATTAAAACCTGCCGATGCAAAAGCAAACCGCTTCAAACCGGTAGTCAAGTTTATAGGTCCTTTCTATCTGGGAAAAGGTAAGAGCCAGACGCATACGCTGAAACTTCCGATGTATGTAGGTTCGGTACGTGCCATGGTGGTTGCCGGACAAGAGGGAGCGTACGGCAATGCGGAAAAAACGGCTTTCGTGCGGACTCCGTTAATGATGTTGTCCACCTTGCCCCGTGTGCTTAGTATTCAGGAAGAAATCACCGTTCCGGTAAATATCTTTGCGATGGAAAATCAAGTGAAGAATGTAACCGTATCACTTCAGGCATCCGGTGGAGGAGTACAGATTGTAGGGGCCAACCAACAGTCGCTCAAATTTAGCCAACCGGGTGACCAGCTCGTGTTCTTTACCTTAAAAACAGGTAGTAAAACAGGAAAGGCTACCATCCATCTGACAGCCAATGGTGGCGGACAACAAACTAAAGAAACCATTGAAATAGAAGTACGCAACCCGAATCCGGTAGTAACCCTGCGCAACAGCCAATGGGTAGAAGCCGGACAAAGCAAAGAACTTTCATACAATCTAAGCAGTTCTTCTGCAAATAACCAGATAAAGCTGGAAGTATCACGCATACCTTCGGTTGATATCAGCCGCCGGTTCGACTTCTTATACAACTATCAGCATCATTGTACAGAACAGTTGACTTCCAAGGCTTTGCCTCTTCTGTTTGTCGGCCAATTCAAAACAATAGATAAGATAGAAGCCGAAAAGATAAAGACAAATGTACAGGAAGCTATCCGGCAGATTTATGGTCGTCAACTCCCCAATGGCGGATTTGTATATTGGCCGGGAAATGCTGTTGCCGACGAATGGATCAGTTCTTATGCAGGAATGTTCCTGACACTGGCACAAGAAAAAGGATACGCCGTTCATTCGAATGTACTGAACAAGTGGAAGCGTTTCCAACGTGCCGCCGCACAGAACTGGCGGATGCCGCAGGATGCAAGCGGCTGGCAACAATGGCAGTCGGAATTGCAACAGGCTTTCCGTTTATATACGCTTGCATTGGCAGGAGCACCGGAATATGGGGCCATGAACCGGATGAAAGAACAGGCAGGATTATCCATTCAGGCTAAATGGAGACTGGCAGCAACCTATGCACTGACCGGAAAGATGAAACCGGCTGAAGAACTGGTGTATAATGCGGAAACAACAGTAAGCCCCTACTCTTCCATGAATCAGATTTACGGTTCCTCCGACCGTGATGAAGCTATGATTCTGGAAACACTGATCCTGATGAACCGGGAACGGGATGCTTTGCAGCAGGCAAAAGTCGTTTCAAAGAATCTGTCACAAGAGGAGTGGTTCAGTACACAATCCACCGCTTTTGCTCTTATGGCAATGGGACGTCTGGCTGAAAAGCTGTCAGGCACATTGGATTTCGTATGGACATGGAACGACAAACAACAACCTGCTGTGAAATCGGCTAAAGCTGTGTTTGAAAAGGAAATCGCCACCACTCCCAAATCCGGTATGATTGCTGTGAAGAATCAAGGAAAAGGAGCGCTTAGCGTAGACCTTATCACACGCACACAGTTGTTGAACGATACATTACCGGCCATCAGCGACAATCTTCGCATGGATATAAGATATGCCAACCTGAACGGTACACCAATCTCTGTCAATGATATTATACAGGGAACTGACTTTATGGCTATCACTTCCATATCCAATATTAGCGGAACTTCCGATTACACCAATCTGGCACTGACGCATATCATACCGTCCGGTTGGGAAATATACAACGAAAGAATGGTTGCCCCCGAAACGGAAAACGTAGCAGCCGACGGTTCCGGTAAATCCGTCAGCAAATATAATTATCTGGATATACGCGATGACAGGGTATTGACTTATTTCAATTTGCGTCGTGGTGAAACAAAAGTGTTCACTGTCAGATTGCAAGCGACTTATGCTGGTAACTTTATTCTTCCTGCTGTTCAATGTGAAGCAATGTATGATGTAAACGTACAGGCACGCAGCAAAGCGGGAAGAACAACTGTCAGTCGATAAATTTCAGGCACGGATTACACGGTTCTACTCGTTAACCAAAAATGCGTAATCCGTGTAATTCGTGCCTAATTATTTGTCACAAAGATATGTCTCTTAGCTCTTAACATTTAAATGAATCCTATATATAAATTCTTCAAACGATTATCTGTTACTAAGAAAGTAATGACAATAAGCATTGCTCTTTTGATGATAGGATACATCTTTTGCCTTCCCCGGCAACTGTTTCATGTACCCTACTCCACCGTTGTGACTGATCGAAACGAAGAATTACTGGGAGCACGTATCGCTTCGGATGGTCAATGGCGGTTTCCTCCCCGAAAGACAACACCTGAAAAAATCAAGCAATGTCTTATTACCTTTGAAGATAAACACTTTTACCACCATTGGGGAGTTAATCCGCTATCTACCGGAAGAGCACTCTATCAGAATTTAAAGAATAAACGTGTTGTAAGCGGAGGCAGTACCCTTACCATGCAGACCATCCGTCTCGCCCGGAACAAACCCAGAACTATCGGAGAGAAAGTCATCGAAATGATCTGGGCTACCCGTTTGGAGTTTCGGACTTCCAAAGAGGAAATCTTATCCATGTATGTCTCTCATGCACCATTCGGAGGAAATGTAGTAGGACTGGATGCTGCTGCCTGGCGCTACTTCGGTCATTCTGCCGAAGATTTATCATGGGCGGAATCAGCCATGCTGGCCGTCCTGCCCAATGCCCCCGCCATGATTCATCTATCCAAAGGACGAAAAACACTACTTTCCAAACGCAACCGTTTATTAAAACAACTTTTTGAAGAAGAGATTATTGATGCGTCCACCTATGAATTGGCTATCAGCGAACCGTTACCCGACGAACCACATCCTCTTCCTCAAATAGCCCCCCACCTGGTTACCCGCTTTTATCAAGAAAGAAACGGATTATATACCCGCTCAACCATCGATAAAGGAATACAAACCCATATAGAGAGTTTGGCGGAACGGTGGAGCAATGAATTTAATCGAAGTGATATCCGTAACCTGGCTATCCTAATTATAGACATTCCCACCAATCAAGTGGTAGCATACTGCGGAAATGTACATTTCGACCGTAAGCAAGGGGGGAATCAAGTAGACGTGATTCAAGCTCCCAGAAGTACAGGCAGTATTTTAAAACCCTTTCTCTATGGTGCCATGCTACAGGAGGGAAGTCTATTACCGCAAATGCTGTTACCGGACGTACCCGTTAATATCAACGGCTTTACTCCACAAAACTTCAGCCTGCAGTTTGAAGGAGCCGTCCCCGCTTCCGAAGCTCTTGCCCGCTCATTGAATATCCCGGCTGTCACCATGTTACAAAGATATGGAGTACCCAAATTTCATCACATGCTGCAACAAATGGGGTTCAAGACTATCAACCGATCAGCCGCCCATTATGGATTATCACTCATTTTAGGAGGTGCCGAAGCTACTTTATGGGATGTGACGAATGCTTATGCACAAATGGGACGAATCCTCTCCAACAGTCATTCCAACGACCTTCCCCAAGAAAAGGAAGTGCAGATACTACTGGGAACAGAAGAAAAGACAGTTTCGGAAAGAGATGGTTCAAGAAAAGTTACTTCAGGAAAGACCATTTCAAGAAAAACAACTTCGAGAAAGGATATATTAGAAGGAGTTATTTCAGAAGGAGTCATTTCGGCAGGAGCGGCCTGGCTCACCCTTTCCGCCTTAACAGAAGTCAACCGCCCTGAAGAAATTGACTGGAAATCAATCCCCTCGATGCAGGCTATCGCATGGAAGACCGGAACCAGCTACGGATTCCGTGACGCCTGGGCCGTTGGCGTAACTCCCCGCTATGCAGTAGGCGTATGGGTAGGAAATGCAACCGGAGAGGGAAAACCCGGATTGGTCGGTGCACAGACAGCCGGTCCCGTATTATTCGATATATTCAATTATCTCCCATCTTCACCCTGGTTCGAACGTCCCACAGGAATTTTTGTTGATGCAGAGATATGCCGTCAATCCGGTCATCTGAAAGGACGTTTCTGTGAAGAAACCGACACCGTACTGATCCTTCCCGTCGGATTACGGACAGAGGCTTGTCCTTACCATCATCTCGTCACACTATCCGCCGACGAAAGCCACCGCATCTATGAAAACTGTGCAAACACGGAACCTACCATTCAGAAATCATGGTTTGCCCTGCCGCCCGTATGGGAATGGTACTATAAACAACACCATCCGGAATATAAACCGCTGCCACCTTTCAAAGCCGGCTGCGGAGAAGATTCTTTCCAACCCATGCAGTTCATCTACCCTCCGATGAACGCCCACATCAAGCTGCCCAAGCAACTGGATGGCAGCAAAGGCTTTATCACGGTGGAACTGGCACACAGCAATCCCAATGCCACTATCTTCTGGCATCTCGACGACACCTATCAGACACAGACACAGGATTTCCACAAAATTTCCCTGCAACCTGCTCCCGGCAAACATTCCCTGACGGCAGTAGACGGAGAAGGCAACACAGTTTCCACCACTTTCTTTATCGAATAAACATCTTATTTTATTATCTTTGCCGCATGAAACAGCCATTAAAAGAAAACGGGGGACTACCGGCATCTATCCTCTGGACACTTGCTATTGTGGCCGGTGTCTCGGTAGCCAACATCTATTATATTCAACCCCTATTAAATATGATACGCCATGAACTTGGCATATCAGAGTTCAGAACTAACCTGATTGCCATGGTCACGCAAATAGGCTATGCGGCAGGATTGTTGTTTATCACCCCTCTGGGAGATTTATATCAGCGTAAGAAAATCATCCTCGTCAACTTCACCATTCTGATATTCTCCCTATTGACTATCGCCCTGACGCACAATTTTCATTTGATACTTATCGCTTCATTCCTCACGGGAGTTTGTTCGATGATTCCACAAATATTCATTCCGATAGCCGCCCAGTTCTCCCGTCCGGAAAATAAAGGCAGGAATGTAGGGATTGTCTTATCAGGACTATTGACCGGCATTCTGGCTTCACGTGTCGTCAGCGGATTTATCGGTGAACTGATTGGCTGGCGGGAAATGTATCACATCGCTGCAGGCATGATGTTTATCTGCGCAATCGTTGTATTAAAAGTCCTTCCTGACATTCAGACCAACTTTCAGGGAAAGTATAGCGGCCTGATGAAATCCCTGTTAGCCTTAGTGAAAGAATACCCGCAACTACGCATTTATTCGATCCGGGCGGCACTGAATTTCGGTTCCCTCCTCGCCATGTGGTCCTGTCTGGCTTTTAAAATGGGACAAGCCCCGTTCTTCGCTAACAGCGACGTAATCGGTATGCTGGGACTTTGCGGAGTGGCGGGAGCATTAACAGCCTCTTTTGTTGGAAGATATGTAAAACAAGTCGGGGTACGCCGCTTCAACTTTATCGGTTGCGGATTGATTCTCTTTGCCTGGTTACTGTTCTTCATCGGTGAAAACACCTTTATTGGTATCATTGCCGGAATCATCATCATTGACATAGGGATGCAATGCATCCAACTTAGCAACCAGACAAGTATCTTCGAACTGGACCCGCGCGCTTCGAACCGTATCAATACAGTTTTCATGACTACTTACTTTATTGGCGGTTCAATGGGAACATTTCTGGCGGGCAGCTTTTGGCAACTGTATGGTTGGCACGGAGTTATCGGTACCGGAGTCGTTTTAACCGGAATTTCTTTATTAATTACGACTTTCTACAAGAAGTGAGTCAACAAAACGGACGGTCAAACCGTTTATTACAATAAAAAAGCCAATGAAATACGGAGTTAACAGACAAATCTTACTTATCACAGCCGGCACCGTCTGGATTATAGCCGGTGCGAATATTCTGCGAATAGGAATTGTAACCTGGTTAAACACCTCCCAAGATTGGATGTTCAAAATAGGAGAAGCTACCGTCGTTTTCTTGTTATTCTTCGTTCTGGTGTTCAGAAGGCTTTATTATAAACATACCCAGCGAATCGAACAAAAGAAAGAACACAGAAATTGCCCGTTCTCCTTTTTCGATGTGAAAAGTTGGATTACAATGATCTTCATGATTTCTCTGGGAATTACCATACGTAGCTTCCATCTTCTGCCCGAAACGTTCATTTCTGTTTTCTATACCGGATTATCCATTGCCCTCATCCTGACAGGGGTACTTTTCATCCGTTACTGGTGGATAAGGCGTAAGACTTTCGCTAATTGAGCCGGTCTTATACATATTCCAATCAAATACAAACTTATAATAATTTTTATTGCCTGACGTTTTGAAGCAAAAGATTTCATTCTTTTTTGTTGTATCTTTGCGCGGCTATAAACAAAACAGTAGCCGGAAAACAAATAAAAGGTTATAAGAATCAACATGAAGAAAGCCCCCTCTCCCCTTGTATCATTGATACCGATCATTGTACTGGTGTTATTATTGTTTGCCACTATCCGCACATTTGGCAGTGATGCCCTAAGCGGCGGAAGCCAAGTGTCACTACTCACCACTACAGCTATTTGTATCCTTATCGGTATGGTGTTCTATAAAATTCCCTGGAAAGATTATGAGCTCGCCATCACCAACAATATTGCCGGAGTGGCAACAGCCATTATTATTCTATTGATAATCGGTGCGTTGAGCGGGATCTGGATGATTAGTGGAGTAGTGCCTACGCTAATCTACTACGGGATGCAAATTATCCATCCCAGTTTCTTCCTGGCATCTACCTGCATCATCTGCGCATTGATTTCCGTTATGACCGGAAGTTCGTGGACTACCATTGCTACCATCGGTATCGCCCTGATGGGTATCGGAAAGGCGCAAGGTTTTGAAGACGGTTGGATTGCCGGAGCCATTATTTCAGGAGCATACTTCGGAGATAAAATATCTCCTTTATCCGAAACCACCATCCTGGCCTCTTCTATCACAGACACTCCCTTGTTCCGTCACATCCGTTATATGATGATTACTACGGTTCCATCTCTTGTCATTACGCTAATTATTTTCACCGTAGCAGGATTCTCTCATGATGCCAACAATACACAACACATCGCAGAAGTGGCAACAGCTCTGAATGAAAAGTTTCATATCACTCCGTGGCTGTTGATAGTTCCCGTAGCAACCGGCATATTGATAGCGAAGAAAGTGCCGTCTATCGTTACGCTGTTCCTGTCCACCCTGCTGGCTGCTGTTTTTGCTTTAATCTTTCAGCCGGATTTGTTGGAAGAAATTTCAGGAATTGCCGCTTCCGGATTCGATTCACTGTTTAAAGGACTAATGATGACTATCTACGGAGAGACAAATTTACACACGGATAATGCCGTTCTGACAGATTTAATTGCCACACGTGGCATGTCAGGAATGATGAATACGATTTGGTTGATACTATGTGCCATGTGTTTCGGCGGAGCAATGACAGCAAGCGGTATGGTGGGAAGTATCACTTCCATCTTTGTGCGCTTTATGAAGAAAACAGTCAGCGTGGTCAGTGCGACGGTTTGTTCCGGTCTGTTTCTTAATCTGACCACTGCCGATCAATATATCAGTATTATTCTGACGGGAAATATGTTTCGCGATATTTATGCCAAGAAAGGGTATGAAAGTTGCTTACTAAGCCGTACCACGGAAGATGCAGTAACCGTTACATCCGTATTGATCCCGTGGAACAGCTGTGGAATGACTCAAGCCACCATCTTGAGTGTACCCACACTTGTGTATCTCCCTTATTGTTTTTTCAACATTATCAGTCCTTTAATGAGTATCACCGTGGCAGCCATCGGATATAAAATTGCACGACGTTCGTGAACAATCTGGCATACACTTTGTTTTTGCAATAAACGAACAACATATTAAACCTAAACAAAAAAAAGTTATGAAAAAGTTTATTGCATTAGTAGCATTAGTATTAGTGAGTGCAAGCACAATGATGTATGCACAAGAAAGTAACGCAGCAGCACGCCGCGCAGAAAGAAAAGCTCAAAGAGATGCAGAGAGAGCGAAACTCCGTGCCGAAGAAGAGGTGCAGGACATGGCAGCCTATCAACAAGCTGTACAGGCTTTGAAAAACAAGCAATTTGTATTGGAAGCTAATCAGGTTGTCTTCCGCAACGGTATGAGTGCTTTTGTTACTTCAAACACCAACTTCGTCCTGATGAACGGCAACAGAGCTACCGTACAGACTGCTTTCAACACTCCTTACCCAGGTCCTAACGGAATCGGTGGTGTTACAGTAGATGGTAATTCTTCGGATATGAAGATGAATATCGACAAAAAAGGAAATGTGAACTGTTCATTCAGTGTTCAGGGTATCGGCATCTCCGCTCAAGTATTTATTAATATGAGCAGTGGAAACAATACAGCTTCGGTTAGTATCAGCCCGAACTTCAGCAACAACAACCTGACATTGAACGGAAATATCGTTCCGCTTGACCAGTCAAATATCTTCAAGGGACGTTCCTGGTAATCCGGATACAAGAATCTTATCATAACTCCGCTACAAATCACGCAAAATGCGTACATTTGTAGCGGAGTTTTTTTTTATTCAGTATGGCTTATGAGAGAATTTATCATTGCAGACAATCAGGATATCAGTAAGGCAGGAATGATGTTCCTGTTGAGTAAACAAAAGGAGGTATCCCTCCTTTTAGAAGCTGACAACAAGGCTGAACTGATTCAGCAGCTACGATTGTATCCGCAAGCAGTGATTATTCTGGATTATACTTTGTTCAATTTTGCGGGGGCAGATGAATTGATTGTCTTGCAGGAAAGATTCAAGGAAGCCGACTGGATTCTATTCTCTGACGAACTAAGCCTGAACTTTCTCCGTCAGGTATTATTCAGCAGCATGGCTTTCGGGGTAGTGATGAAAGATAACTCAAAAGAAGAAATCATGACTGCCATTCAATGCGCCACCCGCAAACAAAGGTATATTTGCAATCATGTCAGCAATCTGCTGCTTTCGGGAACTTCTTCTCCGCTGGCAGCGTCAAGCATGGACGACCATTTGCTGACGCAGACAGAAAAGAATATCCTAAAAGAAATTGCATTAGGGAAAACAACGAAAGAGATTGCCGCAGAGAAAAATCTTAGTTTCCATACGATCAACAGCCATCGTAAGAATATCTTTCGCAAATTGGGAGTGAATAATGTGCACGAGGCTACTAAATATGCGATGAGGGCAGGGATTGTGGATTTAGCCGAATACTATATCTGACACCGCTATTCACTAACCTCTACCCCTCTAAGGGAACTATTTAACAGATAATTTCTCCGCTTCCCACACAAACTTTCGCCTCTTCATCATAAATCACCCCAAACTGCCCCGGAGCAATGCCTTGCAGCTTTTCAGAGGACAAAATGTGGAATTGCTTCTCCCCTTCCTGTATCAGTTTTCCTTTGGTAAAGTCGGGAGTGTGACGAATCTTGAAAGTGATGTCTATCTCCTTCTCCTGCCCTTTCCAGGGATTATCAGTAATGAAATGGAAATCATGCATCCGGAATTCATTGCCGTACTGTGTTTCCACACCGTAACCGCGGGACACATAAATTGTATTTTCTTCAATATCCTTCTTGACTACGAACCAGGGTCCACCACTCAATCCAAGCCCTTTGCGCTGGCCGATTGTATGAAACCAATAACCGCGATGTGTACCCAATTTCTTTCCGGTTTCCAATTCAATAATCGCCCCTTCCTTTTCTCCTAAAAAACGACGGACAAAATCATTGTAGTTTATCTTCCCAAGAAAACAGATACCCTGACTATCTTTCCTTCTGGCACTCGGCAATCCGGCTTTATTGGCAATCTCACGCACTTCCTGTTTCATCAAACCTCCAATGGGAAACATGAGTTTGGAAACTTGCAGGTAATCAATCTGTGCGAGAAAGTCCGTCTGGTCTTTCACAGGGTCTTTCGCTGTGCCCAACCAAGTTTTACCGTTGCGTTGCAAGGTGGTGGCATAATGACCGGTTGCCGTAAAGTCGAAGTCTTTCCCTACACGCTGTTCAAAGCAACCGAATTTGATAAGCTTATTACACATCACATCCGGATTAGGCGTCAGCCCCTGCCGGATTTTATCAATGGCATAGGCCGCTACATTCTCCCAATACTCCTGATGCAAATCCACTACCTCCAAAGACAGACCGTACTTACGTGCCGTAGCAGTAGATAATTCAATATCTTCCTCTGCCGAACAGTCCATATATTCCGCTCCGTCCATGCCTATCTTAATATAAAAAAGAGTGGGCTTATATCCTTGCTCACAAAGGAGATGTACAACAACCGAACTGTCGACACCTCCTGATAATAATGCAGCTATATCCATGAATAATGATTCGTCTATTAATAACGTTCTATATGTAAGCTAATACCTATTAAAAAATTCTATGCTACAAAGATAAGGCAAGAATCTCTAACAGCCAATCACATATTGAAGGCATTTTTATACCATAAATGTGGTAGATAAGCAAAGTATTTCCTACATTTGCACAGTAAAAAGCTTTTTATGATGACGAAATTAAGAAAGATAATCCTCATACCTGCCCTGAGCATCGTATTTATCAGTGGCTTTTTCTCCTGTGGTGTCGACCGCTGGCCGGAGTATGCCCATCAGACCGCACTGGATACATGGATGTACGACATCATGCAGCAGAACTATCTGTGGTATCAAGATCTACCTTCCTACGATGATGTGAATCTGTTTCTGGAACCTGCCTCGTTTTTATCTAAAGTAAAATCAAAAAACGACAGCTATTCGTTTGTGGACTCTGTGATGGAGACTCCGCTGCCTACCTATGGATTTGATTATTCACTGGTTCGAAGTGCGGATATCGATACAGCATATAATGCATTAATTACTTACGTCATCCCCGGTTCACCGGCAGAAGCAGCCGGACTGGAACGTGGAAACTGGATTATGAAAGTCGATACTTCTTACATCAGCAAGAAATACGAGACTCAATTACTGCAAGGAACCCAAGCCCGGGATTTGGTGATGGGAGTATGGAAAGAAGTTCCTGTTGAGCCGGAAGAAGGGGAAGAAGGAGAAGAAGAATTTGTATACAAGGTAGTACCTAATGACATAACATTAAAACTACCTGCGGCACGATCCGTTGAGGATAATCCAGTGCATAAGACCAAAATACTTACGGTAAAAGAAAACAATAGAGATATTAAAGTAGGGTATCTCATGTACAATAGCTTCACAGCCGGAACCAATAGTGATCCGGACAAATACAATAACGAACTGCGACAAATCTCACAAGAGTTCAAGACAGCTGGCGTGAAATATGTTATACTTGACCTACGTTACAACACCGGTGGTTCATTGGATTGTGTTCAGTTATTAGGTACAATTCTGACTTCAGAGGCACGATTAAATAAGCCGATGGCCTATCTGGAATATAATAATAAAAACAGAGACAAGGATGCTACCATCAACTTTGATAGTGAGATATTAAAGAGCGGTGTTAATTTAGACCTGCCCGCTCTGTTTGCTATTACAAGCAGTACAACAGCCGGAGCACCGGAAATGTTAATTAGGAGTCTTTCACTGAAAGACAGTTATCCTGTCGTAACCATCGGTGGTGTCACTAAAGGACAAAATGTAGCAACAGAACAATTCATTAATGAAGAATTTCTGTGGTCAATCAACCCGGTAGTATGCACTGTCTATGATTCCAACCACGATGCCGGAGGAGCTATCTCCCCTGCAACAGATCTTAAAATCAGTGAAACTACTATTGATGGAGTTACTAATTATAGTGAATTTTTACCATTCGGTGATCCTAACGAAAGAATGTTAAAAGTAGCCATCGGTGTTATTGACGGAAGTTATCCACCAAAGGATGAAGAAACCGAAGAGACCACAAAAGCGCAATTCAAAATAGAGAAAAGCGTAATAAGTCCGGCAAGTAGACGTTTTAGTAGTAACGGATTACGATTAAAATAAGAAAGGATGAAAAAAATAGCTATTTTATTGCTGGCAATACTGATATTCAGTTGTTCGGATGATGACGAAAAGGGCACAGTAGAGAATAAAGGGCAATGGGCTATGATTTTCAATGAATCCGTCAAGAACGATTCAAACCCTGTAGATAAGACAGAGAAATTTATGTTCGATGGTGAGCGCCTGATTCAACATATTATAAAACAACGTTATTTCGAAGAAGAAATCAGCAACGAAGTAAACTTGAGCTACTCTGATAATCAGGTAACAGTTACCACTGACTATCTCACTTTAGTATATACATTAAATAGCGAAGGCTATGCCAGTCAATGTGTATACAGTTTGTCTTCACAAAATCGTATTTATCAATTTTCTTACTCTGCAGAAGGATACTTAACCGGAATTGTCGAGAATATTGACAATACAGAATACTCATCAACATCACTTACATACGAGAACGGAGATATAACCTCTATCAGTTCCAAGATGAACGGCCTTGAAAACAAATTCATTTATGAACCGGGAGAAGAAAGTTCGACATACCATTTGCCCTGCCTCGGTTTATTAGAAATACACCCTCTGACATTCCATATTGAAGCTCTTTACGCTGGGTTATTGGGTAAGGACCCGCGCCATTTCACCATACGCAGTTGTCCTGCAGGAAGTAACGATGAAAAGACAATCTATTCGTATGAGTTTGATAAAAAAGGGAATCCATCCAGGATGATTTGTCAAACGACCTATGCCGGAGGACAGGCCAGCTATTATCCATACACACGCAACATTTCGGTTTCTTTCGAATAATCTTTCATTCCGAACATCGAATTCTCTTTTAAAGTAGCACAATCACTCTATTTCTGTCAAGAGCAGAATTATAGATTCTTAACCTATAAAGCCCCTTTTCATACCTCAACTTTGTTTATTCCGAAACAAAGGCTCTGATTTTACCTAACAAAGGCTTCAACTTCTCCTAACGCAGCGTTTAATGAGTCGTAACGCACCGTCTAATTTTTATAAAGCTGCGGTATAAAACACGTTAATCTCTGGTTTCATCCCTTTTATAAGCCGGGATAAAGCTCACGCCTCCCAAGTATACAACAAAAAAGGAGAAAGCTTCCGCTCCCTCCTTCTATCGTAGTTTAACCTCAATCTATTTTATGATTCTGTACCAAAGATACAACATTGAAAAGCCAAAGTCAAGTATTCCCGGTTTTATTTCTTGAAAAACTTATCAAAGAACAGAATCTGATAATCAATGGAGTTATTCCAATACTGCCCTGTATGTCCTCCCGGACGGGTAATAAAATCATGATCGATCTTTTTTTCTAACAGGCGGTTATGCAAATCCTTGTTCACATTCAAAAAGAAATCTCCTTCTCCACAATCGACAATGATAGCCAAATCGCCATTCTCTATCTTATCAATCTGATTGATAACGGTATGATTATCCCATACTTCCTTGTTAGATTCATATTCTCCCAACTGCTTGGACATGTCCCAGTTTTTCGGGAACGGGCGAATATCCATCCCTCCGCTTGTACTTCCACTGGCACCAAATGTATCTTTATGACGGATTGCATTCCACATCGCTCCGTGTCCACCCATACTTAATCCGGTGATGGCACGTCCTTTTCTGTCGGCAATCGTCTTGTAATGTTCGTCGATATACTTCACCAGTTCCGATGAAATAAAAGTTTCATAACGATAAGACGGATTGAGCGGACTATCCCAGTACCAGCTATTCTTTCCGTCCGGACAAACGAATATAATTCCTTTTTCGTCCGCAATTTGAGGAAGATTCGGTTTAATTCCAATCCATGTTTTAGCATTTCCACCGTAACCGTGCAACAAATAAATGGCGGGACAAACTACTGCTTTCTTCCCCAGCGCAGCATCCGGCGTTACCACCACCACTTGCACATCCTTATTCATGGAAGGACTTTTAATTAATAAAGTATCTACTTTGGCAGCAAACGAAGGAGCCACCCATACTAAAAGAAGAGCAATTAATAGAAGTTTTTTCTTTTTCATTGTGTGTTATATAGTTAGATATAGTTATTCCTCTGCTACTGCGGAAGGATCAAATTTAGAAACCGGCATTTCAAAGGTTTTATGACATTGCTTACAAATATAATTCCAGTGGTTGTCTCCCGGAGGAATGACCATCAATGCCGAAAGTACGGCAGCACCCATCGCACGCCATCGCTTTCCCTTCCTCAAAACCAACCGGATATCCGACGAGCCGCAATACGGACAAAGCGTCAACTCTTCCGGCCAACTATCGTTATCTCTCAATACTTGAACAGCCTTATCATAGTCTTCATCTGCCACCAGTATATCCACCCCCGCTATACTGCTCACACAGCTTTTATACAAAGTAGAGAAGTTCTCATTGTGCAGAATAGACTCGATACCTTCATTCTCCAATGCCCCTTGAAGGATATGTGCTTTCATCGCATCATTACAAGTTATCAGTTTTACAGTCTTCATAAGGAATCTGTTTTTAATATGTCCTACAAAAATAAGACATAAAAATGAAATGAGAAACAAAATCCGGCTAACTTTATCAGGAAGTAAAACGAACCAAATAAGAAGTGACTCTATTTTTATTCACGGAAGGTATCATTCTTTAATACTTTTTTTGTACTTTCGCAGCAATAATTCGCAATCACATGAAAAGACTGTTGACACTGCTACTATTTTCAAACCTTCTACTTTCCCTGCTACAGGCACAACCTGTACATCGAATCAGGGGAACGGTTATTGAGAAAAACAGCCGTCAACCATTAGAGTTCATTAACGTAATGGTTCTCGGGCTGAACAAAGGTGGCGTCACCAATGCGGAAGGCCATTTCACCATCGAACAAGTGCCTCCCGGCATCTACCGCCTGCAAGCAACTGCCATCGGCTACAAAAGTGTCACCACTCCCGAATATATTGTATCTACCAAAGATTTGAACATCTCAATAGAGATGGAAGAGAACCTGACCGAACTCGCAGGAGTAACCGTCACCGCTTCTCCTTTCCGACGTGATTTGGAAAGCCCCGTCAGCCTGCGCATTATCGGATTGCAGGAAATAGAAAAAGTCCGGGAGCCAATCGGGACATTTCACGCATTGTACAGTCTTATCCGGGAGTTGCCTTCTCACCAATTGGATACCGCAACGACTTGATTGTGCGCGGTGGTTCTCCTTCTGAAAACCGTTTCTACCTGGATGGAGTGGAAATTCCCAATATCAATCACTTCAGTACGCAAGGAGCCTCCGGTGGTCCGGTGGGAATCCTCAATGCCGACCTGATACGCGAAGTCAATTTCTACACCGGTGCTTTCCCCACTGATAGAGGAAACGCACTTAGTTCCGTCCTTGATTTCAAGTTGCGCGACGGAGATATGGAGCACAACTCTGTAAAGGCTACCCTCGGAGCATCCGAAGTCTCGCTCGCCTCCAACGGGCATATCGGGAAAAAGACCTCTTATCTGGTATCTATACGTCAATCTTATCTGCAATTCCTGTTTGATATGCTCGACCTCCCTTTCCTGCCGACTTTCACCGATGCGCAGTTCAAATTGAAAACCCGGTTTAACGAACAGAACGAGTTGACAGTGCTGGGACTCGGAGGAATCGACAATATGCGATTGAACACGAAAGCGGATAGCGAAGACAACGAATATATTCTTAGTTACCTGCCGAAAATCAAGCAGGAGACATTTACATTGGGAGCCGTTTATCGTCATTATGCAGGCGCACATGTGCAGTCAGTGGTAGTCAGTCACAGCTATCTGAACAACCGCAACACCAAATACCGTCAGAATGATGAAAGTATTCCGGAGAATCTGATGCTCCGCCTCCGTTCTACCGAACAAGAGACAAAGTTCCGTTTCGAAAACAATTCTTCTTTCCGCAACTGGAAGGTCAACCTCGGATTGAACCTGGATTACAGCCAATATACCAACACCACCTTTCAAAAGGCATATACCAATCAGGCACAAACGTTTGACTACCATACTTATTTGGGGATGATGCGCTGGGGACTTTTCGGCACTATCAGCTACTCTTCGATGGACGAACGCTTCACTGCTTCTTTGGGATTGAGAGCGGATGCCAACAATTATTCATCGGCGATGAAATCACTCTCCGACCAGCTTTCACCGCGCATATCGCTTTCCTATCAACTTGCCGATCACTGGTTTTTAAGCGGAAATGCAGGACTTTATTACCAGTTGCCTCCTTACACGGCTCTCGGTTTTAAGGATAATAACGGAACGTATGTCAACAAATACAATCTCCGCTATATGAAAGTCAGCCAGGAAAGTCTGGGTATCAGTTGGCGCAAAGGAGATACTTTCGAAGTTTCCGTGGAAGGATTCTACAAAGATTATGATAAAATTCCGCTCTCCGTTGTGGATGGCATTCCTCTTACCTGCAAAGGAAATGACTACGGGGTGATTGGCAACGAATTGCTGACCTCCACCGCCCAGGGACGTTCGTATGGTGCGGAGATTTTGGTGAAATGGCTGATCGCCAAGAAACTGAATCTGGCTTCTTCCTTTACCTTATTTAAAAGCGAATACCGCAACGACAAAGAGAGTGAATACATTGCATCCGCATGGGACAACCGGTATATCTTCAACTTACGGGGAACCTACAATCTGCCGCGCCAATGGAGTGTCGGGATGAAAGTCAGTTGCATCGGCGGTGCTCCTTATACGCCTTATGATGAAGAAAAGTCATCTCTGGTATCTGCCTGGGATGCACAAGGTAAAGCATATTACGACTATTCTAAATATAATAAAGAACGTCTTCCGGCTTTTGCACAGGTAGACCTCCGTATCGACAAGACATTTTATCTGAAACATTGTATGCTGGGATTCTATCTTGATTTGCAAAATATCACGGTAAGCAAACTGAAACAGCAAGATGTACTGATGAGCACCGGTATCATCGAAAATCCGGAAGCCCCTGCCGACAGTCAACACTATAAAATGAAACGCCTCAAACAATCGAGCGGGACATTGCTCCCCACATTAGGAATAACATTTGAGTATTAATTTATGCATAAAACTGTAAACTAGAAAAGAGTATGAAAAGAGAAATCGCTATGATTGCCTTCGTATTGTTAGGCATGGGTATGACAGCTTCTGCACAATTCGGCAAGAAGATTAATTTGGGAAAAGCGTTACAAGCCGGTAAAGACGTAGTATCAGCCGTTACTTTATCTGATGCGGACATCGCCAACATGAGTAAGGAGTATATGGTATGGATGGATGCTCATAATCCATTGACCAAACCTGATACTGAATATGGCAAACGTCTGGAGAAATTGACGGGACATATCAAAGAAGTGGATGGACTGAAACTTAACTTTGGTGTATATGAAGTGGTAGACGTAAATGCTTTCGCTTGTGGCGACGGTAGTGTACGTATTTGCGCCGGTCTGATGGATGTGATGACGGATGAAGAAGTGATGGCAGTGGTAGGACATGAGATTGGCCACGTAGTTCACACAGATTCTAAAGATGCCATGAAGAATGCTTATCTCCGTTCAGCCGTGAAGAATGCAGCAGGTGCCAGCAGCGATAAAGTAGCCAAACTGACCGACTCCGAGCTGGGAGCTATGGCTGAAGCTCTGGCAGGCGCACAATATTCACAGAAGCAGGAAAGCGAAGCGGATGATTACGGAGTAGAGTTCTGTGTAAAGAACGGTATCGACCCGTATGCAATGGCTAACTCACTGACTAAGTTGTCCGAACTGTCGAAAGATGCTCCACAAGCTTCTTACCTGCAAAAGATGTTCTCGTCACACCCGGATACCATGAAACGTATCGAACGTGCAAAAGCAAAAGCAGCAACCTACGCTAAATAATAACGGACATCGTTCCTAAATCAAAAACAGAGGAGGAGATACTGCGGTTTGTCAACCGCAGTATCTCCTCCTCTGTTTTTGATAAAAAAGGACACACTATTATTAAAAAACCATTAATCTATAACATAGATTTGCATAGTGCCCTGATTTCTTGTAATTTCGACCCTATAACCATTTTAATCCATTTATGGAATTTCTTATCATACTTCTCTTACTTGTACTGAATGGCATTTTTGCCATGTATGAAATTGCGCTGGTATCATCCAGCAAAGCACGTCTTGAAACACTTGTCGCAAAAGGTAACAAATCAGCCCGTGGAGTTTTAAAACAATTGGAAGAACCGGAAAAGTTCTTATCTACCATTCAGATCGGTATTACGCTGATCGGTATCGTATCCGGTGCGTATGGTGGTGTGGCTATTGCCGACGACCTCGTTCCTTTCTTTTCCCTCATTCCGGGCGCAGAAGCTTATGCACGCAACCTGGCAATGATTACTACCGTAGCAATCATTACCTATCTTTCTCTGATTATCGGAGAGCTAGTACCCAAATCTATCGCTCTTAGTAATCCGGAGCGATACGCCACTTTGTTCAGCCCGGTCATGATTCTCCTGACAAAGGTTTCTTATCCTTTTGTATGGTTGCTGAGTGTCTCTACCCGGCTACTGAATAAACTCATCGGTTTGAAAAGCGAAGAACGCCCCATGACGCAGGAGGAAATCAAAATGATTCTCCATCAAAGTTCGGAACAGGGTGTGATTGACAAAGAGGAAACGGAAATGATACGCGATGTGTTCCGCTTCTCCGACAAACGGGCTAACGAACTGATGACGCATCGCAGAGATCTCATTATCCTTCACCCTGATGATACGCAGGAAAAGGTGATGAAGACAATCGAAGAAGAACATTATAGCAAATATCTGTTGGTGGACGAACGGAAAGATGAGATTATCGGTGTAGTTTCCGTAAAGGATATTATCCTGATGATAGGCAGTAAAAAGCTGTTTAACTTACGCGAAATAGCCCGTCCTCCCCTCTTTATTCCGGAAAGTTTATATGCAAATAAAGTTTTAGAGCTATTTAAGAAGAACAAAAACAAGTTCGGAGTTG
>ENA-UALK01000288-UALK01000288.1-human-gut-metagenome-genome-assembly--contig:-NODE-288-length-21991-cov-39.342588_pt1 | contig 21991 bp, 17 predicted proteins | sample MGYA00243703_ERZ654476 | MGnify/ENA primary metagenome ERZ654476 (study PRJEB26926, sample SAMN06164821) | human gut metagenome | biome: ENVO:00009003; feature: ENVO:2100002; material: ENVO:00002003...
GAGATCAGCCTCGGTCTCGTGGGCTCGGAGATGTGTATAAGAGACAGATTCTAAATAGTATAAAAATAATGAATAGAGATCCTTTGATTTTTAATGTGATTGAAAATTATAATGAGGGGGAATAGTGGTATGATAAAAAATTTTTATAAAAAAAAGAATAATCTATATATAATGTTGGTAATACTTGTGGTAATATTCGTGGTGATACTTGGATATATATACATGAATCGTCATGTAAAATTTAAAGACTCCAACATGGCATATGAGATAAGCAGAACAATTGGACCAAACGTTAATCCAGAGAATGTAAAATATAAAGATGTATATGCTATAAAGGAATTGAATATAGGTTTTCCAGGAAAGTATGATACTTTAGAAGATATAAAACTTTGTAAAAATTTGAGGATATTAACAATAAATGGTGGAGGCGATAAATGGAAGCCATTAAAAAAAGAGGAAGACATTGATTTTTTATTATATGAGCAGGCACAAAAGTATCAAAAAGAATTATCAGATATAGTCCCAAGTTTGAAAAGAATAGAAATTTTTTCTTTTTCAAATTATTTGGAAAACTGTAATATTTCAAATTTTGATTTTTTAGCAAAATGCTGCAATATGAAAGTTATTAAGATTTACGATAGTACAGTTAGTGATTTCGGTTTTCTCAAAAATTGTTCAAAGGTAAAAGAAATATACTTATGGGGTAGCAATATAAAAGATGCAGATGATCTAAAATCGCTAAAGAATCTGGAAACGATATGCATATATGATACCCCTTTGTCAAAAGATGAAACTGAGGTAGAAAGCCTGTGTAAGGCATTTCCAAATGCAAAGATATTCATAAGTGAGGATAAGGTGCAGAATATTGACATAAAAGAGGAATAGGGAATACCAGGATAAAAATGATAGATTAAGAATTGTATATTAATTGTATTTTATAGCCATACTTTACTTTGAAAGGAATTAAAGTATGGCTATAAATATGGGTAAAAGAGATACATTTGCACAAAACGAAAGCATATCGCCCCGCCAGCTATACAGACTATACGTCTTTAATCTGCTTGGAGTCGGCACACTGGTGCTTCCAAACAATCTGGCGAAACTGGGAAAGTATGGTTTTATCTCAATCGCACTTGGTGTTTTCATGGCATGGCTATTTATGTGGATAGTAAGCGAGGTACGAGAACAGAAGAAAAGTATATATGACAGAAGCTTTGGTAAAACAACACATGCAAAAATGTTGATTTATGATTTAATTATTGTGATATACGAACTGTCACAGGCCGCATTTCTTGCATGGATATTTGTAAAGCTGATACGTGACAGCCTTATACCGGATGAGTCATTTACAGTTGTACTTCTTGTGATAATGGCAGTGTGCGCTTATGCGCTAAGTGGCGGAGTGGAGTGCCGTGCCAGGGTATACGAGGTAGTATTTTTCTTTGTGCTGATACCGCTTGCTGCTATGCTTTTGTTTGCGCTATCGGATGTGAGATTAGACTATCTGATGATTAAGGACAGAGTCGGTGTGGACTTTGGCATAGCGGATATATTTGCGGGCGCATACTATGTGTTTGCAGCATCCATTTCCGTGTTCAATATACTGTTTGTAAGGGAGCGCACTGCCTCACAGATACGATGGAGTGTGAGTAAAGCAATACTCACATATGCAGGCATTCTTTTTTTATTGTATGCAGTATTGCTTGGGAGCTTCGGAAAATATTCATTGTCAGAAATCGAGTTTCCGGCTGTCGTACTGATGAGTGATGTGCAGATAAAAGGCAGCTTCTTCAAGAGGGCAGATGCACTGATGCTGTCGGTGTGGTTTTTCACGCTGTTTTCAGTACTCAATATGAGCCTTTATTATGCGGTTTTAAGATGTGAGAATTTTGCTGAAAATACGAGAAAAATTATATTTACATTTAATAAAAACCAGCATTCCTGCAGCAATAAGCAATTTGGCTCTGACAGACAGAAAAGCCATGACAAGGAAAAGAGCACTATGAGAAGCTGGTGCATCATTTTTGTCATAGCAGTCACAGTGACCTTAGCATATATTCTTGAAAGTGGAGATGAAATCGTGAAAAAATATCTTGGATTTTTAATATGCATAGCGATACCGGTCATAGTAGTGCTGACGATAGGTCTCATGCTCACCGGCTGCAGTGCAGTGGAACTTGAGGAGCGCTGTTTTCCGACACTTGCGGCGGTGGATATTGTAGATGTAGATACTGACGAAATAACCGATAAAGAAGTAACTGATAACAAAGCATATGTTAGCCACAGAGATGTTTCGGCAAATGAAAATAGCGGATATATAGAGTTCTACTATAACATGGACAAATCCTACGAACCGGAATATGCAGATGATATCAAAACAGCCGTGGACAGCTTCGAGAATCGGCTGTCACAAAAAGCCGATACCAATCATTTGAAGGTGATTTTAATAGGAAAAACACTTAGAAATGATAAAGCAGCTTATGCAAGCTTCATGGAATACTGCAAGACATCAAAAAAATTTCCGAGAAACACATATGTGTGCATAGCAGATGATATAAACGATATCTTTGATAACATGGGTGATTATTATGAGCAGAAAATGAATAAGGAGAATCATGAGGATGGGGAACCGATAATTACACTTGGCACCTTATTGGATGACTATACGAATGAAATTCATGAAACCCGGTAAAATTTTCAAAAATGATGAATAAGTTCGTCAAATAAGGCAATACTTGTTTACATGAGAAAGAAAATAATAATAACAACCATAGCAATAATATCCCTTACGGCAGCGATAGCTGCAAAAAATCATACACCTGCCGCAAACACCAATAGTATAGCGTGTACAGCCGACATGCAAAAATCCATCGCCGGCAAAATCCTGCGTTTCCACGTGCTGGCAAACAGCGACAGCGAAGCAGACCAGAATGTGAAAAAGCAGGTGCGCGATGCAGTAGGGGCTTACATAGAGCCATATCTGCTGGAGTGCGAAAATATCGAAGAAACCAGAGCCACCGTAAATGACCATATGGACGAAATAATAGCGGTATCAAAGGAGACGCTTGCAGCAAACGGTTTTACATATGGCGCATCGGCAGAGCTTACACACACCGATTTCCCGGAAAAGACGTATGGGGACTATACATTTCCTGAGGGAAATTATGAGGCGCTTGAAATAACACTGGGCGATGGAGCTGGTCATAACTGGTGGTGCGTGCTGTATCCAAATATGTGCTTCAGGGGCAGTGTGTATGAGGTGGTGGAGGACGAAGCAAAGGAAAATCTTAAGGAGGTACTCACTCCGGACGAGTATGAGAGCATATTTGACAGTGGAAAATATGAAATAAAACTAAAAATCCTTGATATTTTCAGATAAAACAGTTAGTATATTCATGCTGAAAAAATATATTAAAAGAAAATATGTGATGAGAAATTATTAAAGCGTGAATTAATTTAGATATGCAAGAGGATAAGGAGAAAGAAATGACAAAGGATGTAGTAGTATCATTAAAGGGCCTGCAGCTCGCACCGGACCAGCAGTCGGATGCGGTAGAGGTGATTGCCCCGGGAGAGTATTATATAAGAAATAACAAACACTATGTGCTTTTTGAGGAGATAATGGAGGGGGAGACCCAGACACTCAAAAATATGCTTAAATTCAATGACAATTATCTTGAGTTCACCCGCAAGGGACCTATGAGTGTACATATGATATTTGAGAAGGGAAAGAAAAACCTGACATATTATTATACACCGTTTGGAAGTATCCAGATAGGTATTGATGCCACAAGCATAGAGGTAAAGGAGACTGAGGACGAGATAAGGGCAGAGGTAAAGTATGCACTTGATGTCAACTATGAATTTGTAGGCGACTGTCACATCAATATAGCTGTGAAGAAAAAAGGCGCAGCAGTCAAAATTGCATAAAAGTCTGCCAAGCCTATGGGGTAAAAAATATATAAAGCATATATGGATAAAGCATATAAAAAACAGAGCATGTGAGGATGAAAGCCATCCCACATGCTCTGTTTATGTACATGAAAATTAAATCATGATATTATTTCTGCTTAGCCTTTTTGGCAGCCTCTTTAGCAGCTTTTCTTTCAGCCTTTGCAGCCTCCTCAGCCTTGAGCTGTTCGTTGGCCTTGCTGTAGTTTTCTGCCATTCTTGCACGGAAGCCTTTCTTCTTCTTAGGCTTCTCAAGAGGTCCTCTGATACCGCGGACAGCTGTGATGTAGATACCGCTGACAGAAGCCTTGACCTCTTTCTTTAAAGGAATCTCATCAAAGATCTGCTCGTCTGCGATAAGAGACATGACTCTTGGTCCGACCTTGGCCTTGACTACAGGAAGCTTTGAGCGGCGCATAAGCTTTGGTGTCTGCTCAATAATCTGCTGTGGGAGACCGGCATCCTTTAGCTTCATACGCTTTTTGTCAATGATTAGCATATTGACTGTCTGTGATGCAGCAGCTATCTGCTCGTCCTGCTCTTCCTTTCTTTTTTGTGCTTTTTTACCGAGGATTGTTAATACTATAAATGCTACCACAAGCACTACTGCGATAACAATAAGTACGATTAATGCTGGATTCAAAACGTATCCCTCCTAAAAATTTGCTTATTTAAATTAATTCTATCAAATATGCTAAAAAAAATCAATCTTTATTGCAAGAATAGGTAAAACCGTAGTATAATAGAACTATATCTTGGAAAAACTCTTTAGAAGATGCAAAGGGGTATTTATTAATGAAGAAAATTGCTCTTCTGGCTGATGGCTGGAGAAGATATGTAATATATTCGTGGGTTGAGGGTATCATGGGAGGCTCTAAAGAGCTGGGACTGGATGTGTGCCTGTATTTTTACAACACCAACGGAACCTGGAGTCAGGATTCAAAGTTTAACAAAGGCGAGTATGCGCTGAACGATTTGCCTGATTTAAACAGCTTCGACGGAGTGGTATTTGACTGCACCAATACGACCGACCTGGATGAGATACAGTATATGGTCAGAAAGCTTCAGTCGGTAAATGTGCCGGTAGTGAGTATCGGGTATAAGGTTGATGGGTTTTACTATGTAGGCAACGATAATAAGAGGCTGTTTCGCAAGGTAATGGATCATATGTACTATGCGCATGGCTGCAAAAGCTTTGTGTTTGCAGGTGGTCCGCCGTATCATTATGAGAACAGAATGCGTTTTGAGGCCTTCAAGGAGGCTTTAAGTGATTATGGCATACCACTTACAGCTGATATGTACATGTTTGGTGATTTTGATTATCAGACAGGCGTCAGGTATATGAGTGATTGGCACGAGAGCAAAAAGCCGTTACCGGATGTCTTTTTATGTGCAAATGACAATATAGCAGCAGGACTGTGTGCGACAGCAGAGGTTCTTGGATACAAGGTACCACAGGATTTTAAGGTCACAGGCTTTGACAATCTGGATAAGGCTGCGTATTTTAACCCACAGATTACAACAGTGGATAACAACAGGGGCAATATAGGCAGAAATGCTCTTGAGATATTTAAGGCGCTTTGGAATGGCACGGGCGATGCTTCTGATAAATACCTTGATTCTGAGTTTATACCGGCTGAGAGCTGCGGATGCCCTAATACCGGCAGAGTGGATTATCGTAATTACATAAAGAATATTATCAAAGGCTCCGTTGCAAGAGAGCAGGAGGAGGATGCAGTAATGATCCTCCAGAAAGAGCTCGAGGAGTGCAATGAATATTATGATTTGTTTGAGAGATACTCTGACTATATACAGAGCATGAAGTGTGACGGAGTGTATGTGGTCGGTGTTTCTGATCTGGCAGCTGCAAGGAACAATGCACACTTTAGGAAGCATGGCTATGATATTGACGACGAGGTTGTACTCTATGCGGATGACAAGGACAATGGAAAGCTTGAGTTTAAGAGTGTAAATGACCTTATGCAGTACATGCAGAGTGTAGATAAAAACACCTGCTATATGTATTGCTCGCTGCATTTCAGGGACGAGATAGTGGGCTATGTAATACTCAGGAATCCTGAGTTTTTGTACGACCATCCTGAGCAGTTTGATATACAGTCTGCCCTGCTCAAGAGGCTTGAGAATCTTTTTAAGCAAAAGGTACTTGAGAATACAAATAATGAGCTTAAGAATCTCTACAATCATGATGCGCTCACAGGCCTGTACAATCGTGTGGCATGCAATGAGATGGTCATTCCTATGTTTGCTGAGCTTGAAGCTCAAAATGTCGGCTGCACCATAGTATTTCTCGATGTGGATGATTTCAAGGACATAAATGATACATACGGACACCAGTACGGTGACGAGCTTTTAAAGACTGTGGCGAGGGTGCTTGATGAGCAAAAGCCTGAGGGAAGTATGGTATATAGATTCGGTGGAGATGAATTTATCGTGTTTATCCCCGGGGACAGACATGACACTGCTGAGAAGTATATAAAGCGCGTGTATGATATCATGGAGCAGCACAGCCTGTTTATCAGTCACGGCATCATATATACGAAGCCGGGCAGTGGTAAGAGCTTTGACGATTATCTCGTAAGTGCTGACACCAAGATGTATCAGCTTAAGCAGCAGCGCAAGCAGAAAAAGGATAGCAATTTCTTAAAGGGAGTGGATATTTCATCCGTTCCTATGATGGTTGACAATAATATACAAATAATGGACAGGGAAGGTCATGTGTGCAGGGTATTTGATTTTTTAAAGCTGAATAATGTAAATTCAGTCCGTCTGCGCATATGGAATGAGCCTGATAAGGTGCCGGAGTCTAAGGGGTATTGCAGTCTTACATATGTTCTCGAGATGGCTCATATCATTAAAAAATACAAAATGCATTTTCTGCTTGATTTTCATTATTCAGATTACTGGGCAGATCCGGGACAGCAGAATAAGCCTGATGCGTGGAAGAATTTAAGCTTTGATGAGCTGAAGGAGGCAGTGCACAAGTACACATATGATGTGCTATACAGATTAAAAATCATGGATTGTGCGCCGGATATGGTTCAGATTGGCAATGAAATAAGGAGTGGTATGCTGTTTCCGGATGGTGCAGTGCCACAGTACAGGCAGCTTGCTGCGCTTGTAAATGAGGGAATCAGAGCTGTCAGGGAGCTGCTACCGGAGACAAAGGTCATGATTCATCTGGATCAGGGAGGCAGATATAACTGTATTATGCCTTGGTTTGATTCTATGTTTAATGCGGGCATGCTGCCGATTGACGCGATTGGCCTTTCCTTTTATTCGTTCTGGCATGGTACCTTCATGGATTTGAAGGATACTATGAGCAGGCTCATAAAATTATATAATCTGCCGGTTTATATTGTGGAGACAGCTCATCCGTGGAGGCATTGCAAGGGAGATCATATCTCGAAGGAACTCATGGAGACTGCAGGCCTTGATGCAGGCAGTGCAGAGCAGAAGAAGTCTCTTGAAATAATCATGCAGATAGCAGCAGAGGTGTCAAAGGATACCGGAAAGACAGGTGTATACTACTGGGAGCCTGTCGGTGTGCCTGGTAAAGGCATGGGAACCTGGTTTGAGAATATGGGCATGTTTGACGAGCATGGCAGGGCTTTGCCGGGCTGGGATGCAATCAGGGACTTTGATCCGAAAAATCCGCCGATTAAAGAGCTTGACAAGTATATTGAATCACTTTATGAGTATGAAGAAACACCGGAGGTGGAGGATTTCATGAAGCTTCTTATGATTCATGGAAATCTGATCTCAAATCCTGAATTTAAGGATGGATTTAATAATTGGCAGATTGAGACAAGCCTCGAAGAAGGACAGTATACACTGGGTAAGGATGGAGTGTTTATCTCTTCAGATGCCAATTTTGACTATTCGATAAGCCAGACGGTGGATATTGAATATACCGGTGAGTATATAGCAGCGGTTGACTATAGAGGAACCAATACAACAGGTGTCGAGGTCGAGCTGTTTATGGATGTGGAGGATGAAAGCGGCGTTCATACATATACAAGCGACATTTTCCCGGATGATATCAGGTTTGTGACACATCTGCTTAAGCCGGTAAGGCTGCAAAAGAATGCCAGGGTGACAGTAGGGCTTAGGATGCATACTCCTCCGGTGTTTGCAAAGATAAAGAAATTTTCACTCGTTGTAATTTAACCTGATATGTGATATTGTAGACAGGTATAGTGTTTTGCGGATGCGTTTTTGCCGTGGCAGGGCATTGTACTTATAAATAACATGACTTACAGATTTCAGGAGGATTCCAATGAGTGAGAAGAAGAATACAGGTAAGAAGGCAGTCATAGCAGTGATTGTGATTGCACTTATCGTGGTAATTATTGCGCTTGCTGTTGTGATAAGCGGCAAGAGCAAAAAGGGTGGCTCAAAGAGCGCAACAGAGGCAGGCACCGAGGCCGGCAGCGAGACGATGCGAAGCGGACAGTTTGACATAGACTACGCAAAGCAGGTTACAAAGCTTGCAGACTATTCAGGTGTTGCAATTACTGTCTCAAACGATTATGAGATAAACGATACAGCAAAGCAGACATATCTGACCAATGTGCTTCAGTCATATGGTGCAGATGCGTACAAGCAGGTTACAGATCGTGATACAGTTGCAGATGGCGATTATGTCAAGGTTGATTACACAGGATATAAGGATGGCAAAGCATTTGATGGTGGCTCAGCTACAGATGTGCTGCTTGATGTGACAAACAACAGCCAGGTCGGCGGTTCATCATTTATCGATGGATTTACAAAGCCTTTAATCGGAGCCAAGGTGGGTGACAAGGTTAAGGGTGACGTGACATTCCCTGAGGATTATGGCAACGATGACCTAAACGGACAGACAGTTACATTTGAGTATACAGTAAAGGGCATTTACTCAGCAGATCCTGTTGCACTTGCTGATATGACAGACGAGCAGGTCAACACAGTGTTTGGAAAGGCCGGAGTGACAACTAATGCCCAGCTTACCACACAGATTGAGAAGGATTTGAAGCAGCAGCTCTACAGCGCTGAGGTGGACAAGATAAAGAGCTACATGATTGACAACAGCACAGTCGAGATTCCTGATGAGTATTTACAGGCTAGACTCAATGAGTATATTGCTTCATTTACCAAAGAAAATGTCAAGGATGGACAGACACTTAAGAAATATTTAAAGTCCAACTACAACATGACAGTGGATCAGGCCACAGAGAAGTGGAAGGAAAATCTGACAGACCAGATAAAGACAGAGTTCATCTTTGGGCTTATAGCTGAGAAGGAAAATATCAAGATGGATGATGATGCCTTCAACAGCTATGTGGATTACATCGTATCAGCCAGCAATGGTCAGTTCAGCAAGGCTTCTGAGGTATACAAGTATTTTGGAAGCGGACACAAGGATGAGGGAAAGACATACCTTAAGAACCAGTACCTTGTAAACAAGGCTATTGATACAGTCACAGAGAAAGCAAATGTGACATTTGAGGATGGCAGTGCGGCGCCGGATACTTCAAGTGGCAGCGCGGATGCCGAATAATAACGATAAATATGCTGTCTGTGGTGATGCGCAGGCAGCTTAAATGGAGGATTAGATAATGGAACTTACAAACATACGCGAGATTTTCCGCAACAAGGACAAATTCGCTGACAAAGAGGTGACTATCGGAGGATGGGTCAGAAGCAATCGTAATTCAAAGAACTTTGGATTTATCGTGGTAAACGACGGTACATTTTTTGAGCCAATCCAGGTTGTATACGGAAATGGCTTAGACAACTATGATGAGGTTGGCAAGATCAATGTCGGAGCTGCAATTATCGTAAGAGGTACACTTGTGCTTACTCCGGATGCAAAGCAGCCATTTGAGATTCAGGCAGCAGAGGTGACTGTTGAGGGTGCATCCACACCGGATTATCCTTTGCAGAAGAAGAGACATACATTTGAGTATCTTCGTACAATCTCACACTTAAGACCTCGTACCAATACTTTTGAGGCAGTTTTCAGAGTGCGCTCACTCTGCGCATATGCTATTCACAAATTCTTCCAGGAGAGGGATTTTGTGTACGTGCACACACCGCTTATCACAGGAAGTGACTGTGAGGGTGCAGGAGAGATGTTCCAGGTGACCACACTTGATTTGAACAATCTCCCTATGACAGAGGAAGGAAAGGTGGATTTCTCAAAGGATTTCTTTAATAAGCCTACCAACCTTACTGTTTCAGGACAGTTAAACGGCGAGACATATGCTATGGCATTCAAGAATATCTACACCTTCGGACCTACCTTCCGTGCGGAGAATTCAAACACCACACGTCATGCGGCAGAGTTCTGGATGATTGAGCCTGAGATTGCTTTTGCAGACCTTGAGGATGATATGATGCTTGCAGAGAGCATGCTCAAGTATGTTATCAGCTATGTGCTTGAAAATGCACCTGAGGAGATGGCATTTTTCAACAATTTCGTGGACAAGGGACTCCTTGACAGATTAAGAAATGTTGTTGAAAATGATTTTGCCCGTGTGACATACACAGAGGCTATCGACATCCTTTCAAAGCACAATGACAAGTTTGATTACAAGGTATCATGGGGCTGTGATTTACAGACAGAGCATGAGAGATACCTTACAGAGCAGATTTACAAGCGCCCTGTATTTGTCACAGATTATCCGAAGGAGATAAAGGCCTTCTACATGAAGCTGAATGACGACGGAAAGACCGTTGCAGCAGTTGACTGTCTTGTACCGGGAATCGGAGAAATCATCGGTGGAAGCCAGAGAGAGGATGACTACGATAAGCTTCTTGCCAGAATAAATGAGCTTGGACTTTCAGAGGATGACTACAAGTTCTACCTTGACTTAAGAAAATACGGCTCTGCAAGACACGCAGGCTTTGGATTGGGCTTTGAGAGATGCGTAATGTATCTTACCGGCATGGGCAATATCCGTGACGTTATCCCATTCCCTAGAACAGTTAATAACTGTGAGCTGTAATCACGAATGAATTTCATATATGAATAATTACCGCCCTTTGCACATATATATGATGTGTGGAGGGCGTTTTTATGTGGAGAAAAATCAAAGGTCCTGTGATAACAATATGTATTATGCATCTTACGGCGCTTTTGTGCCTTATCATACTTTCTATAGTACAGTGCTTTGTCGACATGGCGGAGTGGATAAAGTTTGCACTTGCCATGGCGGTCAATATAGTGGTGGGGCTTGTGTGCGGATTTTTGCTCAAATGCTGCTTTCACCGCAGACGTTTTATCAGGGTGACGGTCGTAGCATACTGGATAACGTATGTGATAGCAACAGTGGTCATAGATATAGGTGAATCCAAAAATATTTTCGAGCTTTTGATAATACTCCTTCTGGTAATGTTTTCAGCGCTTGTTTTTCGCTAAAAAAGGACTTTTCATATTGATAATGCTGTGATATAATGTTGAAAGCAAATATGATGTGTCAATGAGACATCGTTAAATGAAAAGGAGATAAAAATGAAACACGTAAAGACATTAAATACAAGAAAATTACAGAACACTGTTAAAAAGGGCGGATGTGGCGAGTGCCAGACATCATGCCAGTCAGCTTGCAAGACATCTTGTACAGTTGGAAACCAGACTTGTGAGCAGTACAAATAGTCATAGGTGAAGCGGATTTAAAGAGTGTGCGCTGATAGGTGCACACTCTTTTCGCAGTGGTAATTTTAAAATGTGTATAGAAAGAGAGGAATATTGTAGTGGTTCATCAGTACAAGAACAACGGCTATAATATTGTCTTAGATGTCAACAGTGGCGCAATCCATGTGGTGGATGATGTCACATATGACGTTATTGAGCTGTTTGAGGACAACTCAGCTAAGGAGATTATTGAAAAGCTTGTGGACAGGTATCCACAGACGGAGATAGAAGAAGCAATACAGGAAGTAAATGAGCTTAAGGATAATGAAGAGCTCTTCACAGAAGATACATACAAAGAACGTATCATAGATTTCAAGAAGCGCCAGACAGTTGTAAAGGCACTTTGCCTTCACATAGCGCACGACTGCAACCTTGCCTGCAGATATTGTTTTGCAGAGGAGGGCGAGTATCACGGCAGACGAGCTCTCATGAGCTACGAGACAGGAAAACAGGCACTTGATTTCCTGATTGCCAATTCAGGCAGCAGAAGAAACTTAGAGGTAGACTTCTTTGGAGGAGAGCCTCTCATGAACTGGGATGTGGTGAAGCAGCTTGTGGCATATGGAAGAGAGCAGGAGAAGCTTCATGACAAGCATTTCAGGTTCACACTCACCACAAACGGTGTGCTCTTAAATGACGAGATTATGGAGTTCGCCAACAAAGAGATGGATAATGTAGTTCTTAGTATAGACGGACGCAAGGAGGTTCATGACCGTATGAGACCTTTCAGAAAGGGTGCCGGCAGTTATGACCTTATTGTTCCGAAATTCCAGAAGTTTGCAGAGAGCAGACATCAGGACAAGTACTATGTGAGAGGTACATACACACATTTCAATACTGATTTTTCAAAGGATGTGCTTCATCTGGCTGATTTAGGCTTCAAACAGATTTCGGTTGAGCCTGTGGTGGCACAGCCTACAGATGAGTATGCACTTAAGGAATCTGATTTACCTGTGCTCTTTGATGAGTACGACAGACTTGCAGCAGAGATGGTAAAGAGAAACAAGGCAGGAAACGGCTTCAATTTCTTCCATTTTATGATAGATTTAGAGGGAGGACCTTGTGTATATAAGCGTCTTTCCGGTTGTGGCTCAGGAACTGAGTACCTGGCAGTGACTCCATGGGGAGATTTATATCCATGCCACCAGTTTGTGGGCAATGAGGACTTCCTTATGGGTAATGTCTGGGATGGCATCAAGGCCACTGACATCCAGGATGAGTTTAAGTGCTGTAATGTTTATGCCAAGGAAAAATGTCGCAACTGTTTTGCCAGATTCTATTGCAGCGGTGGCTGTGCCGCCAACTCATACAACTTCCACGGCACAATCACTGATGCCTATGATTTAGGCTGCGAGCTGCAGAAGAAGCGTATAGAGTGCGCTATCATGATTAAGGCAGCAGAGGCTGATATGGCAGATGATGCACAATAATTTGAATTTGTCACGGGAAACGGATAGCGGTATTTGTGACCCGTGTGCGAATATATTTGCCATCTGTATACCTATATGGATGGTAGCAAAATGACAGGAAGGTATAAGAAAATGAAAAAAGGAAAGAGTTGGGTGATTATCCTTGTGGCAGTCATTTGTATCGGCTTGCTGGGCTGGTATTCCACTGCAGTAATCACCGACACAAAGCAAAAGCAGGAGGCAACTGCTAATGGTGAGAGCACCAAGGATAAGGATTATCAGAATATCAAGCTTGGTCTCGACCTCTCAGGTGGTGTTTCAATCACCTACCATATCAAGGACAAGAATCCTTCAGACAAGGATGTAAATGATACTATCGCAAAGCTCGAGGAGCGTGCAGAGAGCTACACAACAGAGTACTCTGTATACAAGAGCGGGGATGACCGTATCACTGTAGAGATTCCGGGTGTTGACGACCCTAACAAGGTACTCGAGGATCTTGGAAGTCCGGGATCACTGTACTTCATCGCCCAGTATGACAGTGACGGAAATGCCAACTATACACAGGACACATCGGCCCAGGGCGGCTACAAGCTCAACTATGATATTGACACCTTAAAGGCCAATGGTTCAGTCATCCTCGATGGTAACGATGTAAAGGATGCAAGCGCCCAGTATGACCAGTCATCATCTACATCAACCAAGGAGCCTGTTGTTTCATTAAAGCTCAAGGATAAGGCTATTGACACATGGGCAGATGCCACAAAGAAGGCAAAGGATGCAGGACAGTCAATCGGTATATACTATGATGATCATTTCATCAGCGTTCCTACAGTAAGCGCCGTTATCTCAGATGGTAACTGTGTAATCAACGGAATGAAGGATTACGACGAGGCAACAAGCCTTGCAACATTTATCCGTGTCGGAGCCATCAACCTCCAGCTCGAGGAGTTAGAGTCAAATGTTGTTGGCGCACAGCTCGGTGGAACAGCGCTCACAAATGCAGTAAAGGCTGCAATTATCGGAATTATCTTAATCATGATATTCATGATTGTGCTCTATGGTATACTCGGTGTGGTTGCATCTATCGGACTTGCACTCTACTCAATGCTTACAGTACTGTTTATTTACTGGTTTGAGATTACACTTACACTGCCGGGTATCGCGGGTATCATCCTTGGTATCGGTATGGCAGTAGATGCAAACGTTATCGTATTTGCCCGTATCCGTGAGGAAATCGCAGGTGGCAAATCAGTGCTTGCTGCAGTAAATGAGGGCTACAAGAAGGCTCTTTCAGCCATCCTCGATGGACAGGTTACTACATTTATCGCAGCACTTGTGCTTATGGTGCTCGGTTCAGGTACAGTAAAGGGCTTTGCATACACACTTATGATTTCAATTATTCTGTCACTGTTTACAGCTCTTTTTATTGCAAAATACCTTACAAGAGCATTTTACGGTGTCGGTGTCAGAGCTGAGAAGTTCTACGGCAAGGCAAAGAAGAGAAAGGTTATCAGATTTGTACAGAACAGAGTTAAATACTTTGTTATCTCAGGTGTAGTTATACTTGCAGGTATCGGCGGTATGATTTATTTCGGTGCTACAAGCGGCAATGCATTAAACTACAGCCTTGAGTTCGTAGGTGGTACATCAACCACAGCAGACTTTGGCAAGGATTATACAGCCGCAGAGGTTGAGAAGGACATCGTGCCTTCAGTATCAAAGCTCCTTGGCAATAGTGCAGTGCAGGTTACTACAGTCCAGGGCAGCCATGATGTCACATTAAAGACACGTACACTTTCACTCGATGAGAGACAGGATCTCGCAGCTCTTCTTGAGAAGGATTTCAATGTTGATGCATCAACTATAGAGACTCAGAGTATCAGCTCAACAATCAGTGGAGAGATGAGAACAAACGCTGTAAAGGCAGTTATTATTTCATGTATTTTCATGCTGTTATATATCTGGTTCAGATTCAAGGACATCAGATTTGCTTCAAGTGCTATCCTTGCGCTGGTACATGATGTGCTTGTTGTAGTCACAGCATATGCACTTATCAGAATCTCAGTCGGCAGTACGTTTATCGCATGTATACTTACAATCGTAGGTTACTCAGTCAACGATACAATCGTTATCTTTGACCGTATCCGTGAGAACCTTCACGGTATCAAGAAGTACTCAGCAGATGAGCTTGCTGATATAGCAAACGAGTCCCTTACACAGACACTTTCACGAAGCATCAATACTTCGCTTACTACATTTGTTATGGTATTGTTACTCTTTATCTTTGGTCATACATCAATCAGAGAGTTCTCATTACCACTCATGGTAGGTGTGCTTTGCGGAACATATTCTTCAATCTGCATCGCTACAGAGCTGTGGTATGTTATGAAGCTTTATCTGGGCAAGAGCGCCATCAAAAAGCAGGCGGCTGCACCGGCTAAGGTTTCTAAAAAAGCTAAGAATTAATAATTAATTTATGGCCCGGCCTTTAAAGGCTGGGCTATTGTTTTTTGTGGACTTATTAATATATGCAGATATGTTTATATATTTATAAATTTATGTGCGGAGTAATAGAATGGAGCATTATTTATATGAAAATTTTTCTGATTTATCTGCTTCTTATGAATATAGCAGGCTTTGCTGCTATGGGAATTGACAAGTGTAAGGCCATGGCACACGCATGGCGCATCCCGGAGAAGACATTATTTGGGCTCAGCCTGCTGGGCGGAAGCGCCGGTACCTGGGCTGGGATGTATGCCTTCAGGCACAAGACAAAGCATTGGTATTTTGTAAAGGGGATGCCGCTTATTTTCTTTATCCATGTGGTTATTGCATGTGTTGTCTACAGGAATTTCTATTAGAAATTTAATTATACAAGGTAACAAAATACTTAATGTAGGTAAAAAGTAACAAAAAAATGTAGCATATAAGTACATAATTGTGTATAATAGATAACAGGTACAAAACCACTACACAACTATCAAGGAGGACAAAATAATGTGGGCATATGAAAGCGTATTTTATCAGATTTATCCGTTAGGCTTCTGTGGGGCACCATTTGAGAATGATGGTGTTTTGGAGCACAGAATTTTAAAAGTAAATGACTGGATACCTCATATCAAAAAGCTTGGGGCAGATGCAATCTATTTTTCACCGGTGTTTGAATCTGATACACACGGATATAATACAAGGGATTATACAAAAATAGACACAAGGCTTGGCACAAACGAGGACTTCGCACAGGTCTGTGATAATCTGCACAAGGACGGCATAAGGGTGGTGCTGGATGGTGTGTTCAATCATGTGGGAAGAGGTTTTTGGGCGTTCCAGGATGTGCTTAAAAACAGAGAAAGCTCACCATATGTAAACTGGTTTGGCCGTATAGCCTTTGACGGCAACTCAAACTATAATGATGGATTGTGGTACGAGGGCTGGGAAGGCAATTATGATCTGGTCAAGCTTAATCTGAGAAATGAGGATGTAATCCAGCATATCTTTTCAGCGATAAAGGGCTGGGTAGACGAGTTTGATATAGACGGGCTGAGACTTGATGTGGCATACTGCCTCGACCATGATTTCCTCAGAAGACTAAGGGAGTTTTGCGACTCACTAAAGCCGGATTTCTTCCTGGTGGGAGAGACACTGCATGGTGACTACAACCAGATTATGAATGATGCGATGCTTCACTCGGTAACGAACTATGAGTGCTATAAGGGTCTGTACTCGAGCTTTAATTCCATGAATATGTTTGAGATAAATCATTCGCTTCTCAGACAGTTCGGACCGGAGCAGTGGACTCTCTACAAGGGTAAGCACCTGCTGTCATTTGTGGACAATCATGATGTGACAAGAGTGGCAAGCATACTGACCAATGAAAAGCACCTGCCTCTCATCTATGCACTTGCATTTGGTATGCCGGGCATCCCTTGTGTGTACTATGGCAGTGAGTGGGGAGAGAAGGCAAAAAAAGAAGACGGTGATCCGGCGCTTAGGGCATGCTTTGAAGCGCCACAGTGGAATGAACTGACTGAGTGGATTTCAAAGCTTACAGAGGCAAAGAAGCAGTCAAAGGCACTCTGCTACGGTAATTTCTATTCGGTTGTGCTCACAAACGGCCAGTGCGTTTTCGGTCGTGAATGTGATGGCGAAAGGGTATTCGTGTGCATCAATGCCGCAGACCAGCCGTTTTTCGCGGGCTTTGATATGGGAAAGGGTGATGCAACAGACCTGATTACAGGTGAGCAGATTACATTAAACGGTGGCCTTGAGCTGCCACCTTACAGTGCATACTTTTTGAGATAACATTTGTATGGACAATAAAGGAAAAAATAAAAGAAAAAATGGAAGAAAAGAGCTCATATGTGCTGTCACAGCCGTAGTGGTACTTTACACAGCTATGGAGTCGATAGGCATCACATGCCCCATTAAGTTCATCACCGGAATATCATGTGCAGGCTGTGGTATGTCGAGGGCATGGATGGCATTTTTACAGCTTGATATAGCAAAGGCATTTGCATACCATCCGCTTTTTTGGCTTGTGCCTATTGCGGTAATAGTGCTTTTGTGTAAATCTAAAATAAATATTAAAATTTATAAAATAATTATATTTACAATCATCATTATGTTTGCTATTGTTTATATATGCAGATTGATATGGTCAGGAGATGATGTCGTGGTCTTTGAGCCGGAAAACAATATCCTGTTTCGTATCATCCGTGTAATAAAAAGCAAATAAAAAAGGAGAAAGAAGATGTTTTGTGAGAAATGTGGAAAAGAAATTCCTGATTCAACAAAATTCTGTCCATACTGTGGAGCAGCTGTTTCCAAGGCACAGGATTTTGTCAACAAAGCAGGAGAGGTCTTCAATGCAGCAGAGCAGGAGCTTGGAAGTGCATTTGATGAGGTAAAGCAGTCCTTCACAGGAAACAGTGCAAACCAGCAGAATGCAGGTGGACAGTACAATGGAGGCTACCAGAACAACGGAGCCGGACAGTACAACGCAGGCTACCAGAATAACGGAGCCGGACAGTACAACGCAGGCTACCAGAACAACGGAGCCGGACAGTACAATACAGGCTACCAGAACAATGGTGGTCAGACTCCTCCGCCATACAGGGGAGAGAAGTTAAAGGATGACAGAGGTCTTGCCTCATACATCATCCTGTCTATTATTACATGTGGTATTTATGGATATTATTTCATCTACAAGATGGCTCATGATGTCAATATAGCATGTGATGGAGATGGCGAGAATACATCAGGTCTCGTAGCATTTATCCTGCTTTCAATGATTACATGCGGTATCTATGCATGGTACTGGTACTACAAGCTGGGCAACAGACTGGCAAATAATGCAGGCAGATACGGACTTGTCATTCAGGAGAATGGAACCACTGTTTTGATGTGGTGCATATTTGGTACACTTATCTGTGGAATCGGACCATTCATCGCTATGCATATCCTTATCAAGAACTCAAATATGATCTGCAATGCTTACAACAGGGCACATGGACTTATGTAATTTGAGTTTTGATTTAATTTAATTAAATAATTTGATTATATTATTTCTAAGGCGGGAGGCAGTTTGCATTAAGCAGACTGTCTCCTTAAATTTTGTATATTAAATTAAACGGTAAATATTATTGAAAAAGGTCATTCAGACATTGACAAAAATTTGTCAAAGTGTTACTATTTTTTTATAAATTACGACAGAAATGTCGGTTATACATAGGTTTTTTAAGGAGGATTTATACAATGAGCGAGTTCAAAAATTTAACACTTGACGTAGCAGATCAGATTGCAGTACTTGCAATCTCAAGACCGGCTGCTCTTAATGCATTAAACAGTGAGACTCTTGATGAGTTAAATGTAGCATTAACAGAGATAGAGGCAAGAGACGATGTTAAGGTGCTTATTCTTACAGGTGGTCCTGACAAGAAGGGCAACGAGTTCAAGTCATTCGTAGCAGGAGCAGACATCTCAGAGATGGTTAATTTCACAGCACCACAGGCAAGAGCATTCGGAATCAAGGCTTCAGAGCCATTCTTCAAGCTCATGAATATGCGTCAGGTAACAATCGCAGCTGTCAATGGATTCGCACTCGGTGGAGGATGCGAGATTTCTATGGCATGTGATATCAGAATCGCTTCTGAGAACGCAATTTTCGGACAGCCTGAGACAGGACTTGGAATCATCCCTGGCTTTGGCGGTACACAGAGACTTGCTCGTTTAGTAGGAATGGGACGTGCTAAGGAAATGATCTTCACATGCGACAATGTAGACGCTGCAGAAGCATACCTCATCGGTCTCGTTAATAAGGTAGTAGCAAAAGAGGAGCTTATGCCAACAGCTAAGGCTATGGCTGCAAAGATCATCTCTAAGGGAAGCTACGCAATCGCAGTTGCTAAGGCTGCAATCAACAACGGATATGATATGGATATCAAGAACGCTGTTGAGATGGAAGCAAACCTCTTCGGTGTTGTAAATGATACAAACGACAAGAAAGAGGGAATGGGAGCATTCCTTGAGAAGAGAGCTGCAAACCTCACAGATTTCTAAATTATGATATACAGACGCTGTCTGGACGTGGGGCTGACATCATGATATCAGGCTGTGTGCAGCAGTGTAAATATGTAAGGTTTAAGGTATAAAAGCCGGTGCAATTTAGCACCGGTTTTTTTCTGCTTTTTTTGATGTTTACAGGTCTTGAAAAAAGTAGAAAATGTTTCTATAATAAATTAATATGTGAATTGCCGGAGTATGACAAGAAAGTATTTGTAACTATTTCGTGAGAAAATATATTGTCATAGGAATATAATTTAAGATTTACAAGAGGAAAAAATGAAGTCAAGAGCAACACAGACCAAAGAACTGGATATGGTGAACGGACCACTCGCAAGGAAGATACTGATTTACTCCATACCGCTCATGTTCTCAAACCTTTTACAGGTATTTTTTAATATGACGGATGTGGCAGTGGTGGGAAAATTTGCAGGTGCAAGAGCACTCGGCTCGGTCGGTTCCACGACAATCATCATCACACTCACAACAGGCATACTGCTTGGCATGGGAGGCGGTGTCAATGCTGTCACGGCACTGCACATGGGAGCAGAGGACTATCAGAGGGTGCATAAGACCGTCCACACATCGGTCATCCTGTGCTTTATAGCGGGACTTTTACTGTTAGTGACAGGCCTGGCTTTTTCAAAGCCACTGCTTGAAGTGATGAATACAAAGCCTGAGCTTATAGACGGTGCTACAGCATATCTGATGATATATCTGTGCGGTTCGCCGGCGCTTGCGCTTTATAATTTCGGCAACGGTGTGCTGAGCGCAGTGGGAGATACAAAGAGGCCTCTCATATACCTGAGTATCTCGGGAATTATCAATATAGTGCTCAACCTGTTCTTTGTAATAGTATGCAGACTGGGAGTGATAGGAGTAGCCATCGCAAGCATCATAGCACAGTATATCTCAGCGGCTCTCATCATCAGGTTTCTCCTGAAGACATACGGCAGCTACGGCCTGCGAATGAAGGATATAGCGATTGACAGGGATGCAGCTGCAGCAGTGCTTCGTATCGGAGTACCGGCCGCGATACAGTACTCGCTCTTTGCCATAGCCAATATATGTATCCAGACATCCATCAATTCCTTCAGCCATGTGGTAGTGGAGGGCAATTCAGCCGCCACCAATGCGGATTCGCTCATCTATGACATGATGGCAGCATTTTACACCGCATGTACCAGTTTCATAGCGCAGAATCTGGGCGCGAGGAAAAAGGAAAGGGTGCTTAGGACATTTTTCATCACCCTGGCATACTCGTTTCTGATGGGACTGGTGCTTGGAGTGGCATTGTTTATATTCCAAAGACCGTTCCTTTTGCTTTTTACGAGTGATGATGCCGTGATACACTATGGACAGATCAGAATCGGTGTGATGGCATTCGTCTACTGTGTATCAGCCTTCATGGACAATGCCACAGCCGCCGCCAGGGGCATTGGAAAAAGTGTAGCACCTACCATCATAGTGGTCATGGGCTCTGTCGTATTCAGGATTATATGGCTGCTCACGGTGTTTGCGTATTTTAAGACATTGCAGTCATTATATCTCATATATGTCATTTCGTGGACGCTCACCGCAATCGCCGGCAATATATACTTTGTGTACCACTACAGGAAAATTTAAGTTGGAATTTTTACAGCTTGAGGAAATTTAGAGACCCTTCAGGATTATCAGTGCCCTTCTCAAGCAGTGAGATGAGCTCAGAGATAGTCTGTTCGGTCTCTTCTTTTGTGGACGGAATCAGTGTATTGTCTAGCTTTACAACGAGCACAAGGAGCACAATCTCTGCAAGAGCATCAGGCTGTTGGCACACGATAAGTCCCTCAGCTGCTCCCTGCCTTATGATTTCACCTGTCACCGGCTTTAGCTCAGTAATCAGGTAATTGATGTATTTGTTGTGCAAAAATGCATTCTCCTGTACACCGTTTCCGGCATCGGACTGGATTTTTAAAAAGGCTGCAGAGGAGTTGCGGCATGCCTGAAATATCATCGCCATGCGCACAAACGGAGATATATCGGTGCGCTTTGCAAGCTCCTTTGCGGTGGCAAGCGGCTCCTCGTAGCTTTTTGCCATAAGTGCATCAAAGATAGCCTCCTTTGATGAAAAATAATAATATATGCTACCCTTGCCTATCCCGGCTGTCTGGGCGATTTCGCTGACAGATATCTGGGATATTTTTTTTGTTTCTAAAAGGGTTCTTAGCGCTTCAAGTATCTTCTCGTATTTTTCCGAATTTGGTCTTGTGGAATGTGGCATAGTGGCTCCTCTTTTATTAGTTACGTTCATTTTAATATATATGATTAAAGGGTCAAAAGGTATCATCGATGCATGCTTGCATGCAATTCGATGTATACCTTAGTGACCCGC
>ENA-UALK01000302-UALK01000302.1-human-gut-metagenome-genome-assembly--contig:-NODE-302-length-21125-cov-10.105553_pt1 | contig 21125 bp, 9 predicted proteins | sample MGYA00243703_ERZ654476 | MGnify/ENA primary metagenome ERZ654476 (study PRJEB26926, sample SAMN06164821) | human gut metagenome | biome: ENVO:00009003; feature: ENVO:2100002; material: ENVO:00002003...
AGGCAATCTGGAATGAATTTTGGCTACGTTACTGTGAACGGAGTGAACAGTAACCAGTGTTATTAAACAGTAACAGGATTACCCTAATATTCAAAAAAATACTTGACACAGTGAATTTTGTGACCTTATAATGAATCCGCATAGTTAAATAAATGATATGTCCACAAAAACGTTGATGGAGAGAGTAACTGCAGGGGAAAGCAGACAGCGAACCGGGGAGGGTGTGAGCCCGGTGGTGAGTAAATGCAGTGAAGATCACTCCGGAGTTGCAGCTCTGAAGGGTGTACAGACAGGTAAGAGCTGACGGAAATCCCCGTTAAAAGATTCATGTATCGGCAGAGGATGCCCGTACAATGTAACAGGTGGTATAGCGAACGTCAATAAACCTTCGTCCTTTTACAAAAGGGCGATTTTTTTATGGGCTTATTTTCGTTCTTAAAGGACACCGGAAATATTTTTCAGTGTATATAAACGTCCTGCATATTTTCAGGTGTCTGATACAAATAATTTAAACAGGAGGTAAATTACTGTGTACCAGAAAGTTGATACGAACTTAAACTTTGTAGACCGTGAGAAAAAAGTAGAAGAATTCTGGAAAGAAAACCATATCTTTGAGAAAAGTATGGAGAACAGAAAAGAAGGAGAAACCTATACATTCTATGATGGACCGCCCACTGCAAACGGCAAACCGCACATCGGCCATGTACTTACCCGTGTAATCAAGGATATGATTCCGAGATACCGTACAATGAAGGGCTACATGGTTCCGCGTAAAGCAGGATGGGATACCCATGGACTTCCGGTAGAACTGGAAGTAGAGAAGAAGCTTGGTCTGGATGGCAAAGAGCAGATCGAAGAATACGGTATGGAGCCATTCATCAAACAGTGTAAGGAAAGCGTCTGGAAATACAAAGGAATGTGGGAGGATTTCTCCTCTACTGTTGGTTTCTGGGCTGATATGGAACATCCATACGTAACTTACTATGACGATTATATTGAATCCGAATGGTGGGCATTAAAAGAAATCTGGAACAAGAAGCTTCTGTATAAAGGCTTCAAGATCGTTCCTTACTGTCCAAGATGCGGTACCCCTCTTTCCGCACAGGAAGTATCCCAGGGATACAAAACTGTAAAAGAGCGTTCCGCAGTTGTAAGATTCAAGGTTGTTGGTGAAGATGCATACTTCCTTGCATGGACAACAACACCATGGACACTTCCGTCCAACGTTGCACTCTGCGTAAACCCGGATGAGACTTACTGCAAAGTAAAGGCAGCAGACGGATATACCTATTATATGGCAGAAGCACTCCTTGACAAAGTCCTTGGCAAACTTGCAAAAGAAGAAGGCGAGAAAGCATATGAAGTTCTGGAAACCTACAAAGGAACTGACTTGGAATACAAAGCATACGAGCCGCTTTTTGCATGTGCAGGAGAGGCAGCAGCAAAACAGAAAAAGAAAGCTCATTTCGTAACCTGTGATAACTACGTTACTATGAGTGATGGTACAGGTATCGTTCACATCGCACCTGCATTCGGTGAAGACGACAGCAGAATCGGACGTAACTATGAACTGCCATTCGTACAGTTCGTAGACGGACAGGGCAACCTGACAAAAGAGACACCATACGCAGGCGTTTTCGTAAAGAAAGCAGATCCTATGGTCCTTACAGATCTGGACAAAGAAGGCAAGCTCTTCGATGCTCCGAAATTCGAGCATGATTATCCACACTGCTGGAGATGTGACACACCACTGATCTACTATGCAAGAGAATCCTGGTTCATCAAGATGACAGCAGTTAAGGATGACCTGATCAGAAATAACAATACAATCAACTGGATCCCTGAGAGCATCGGTAAAGGACGTTTCGGCGACTGGCTTGAAAACGTTCAGGACTGGGGTATCAGCCGTAACCGTTACTGGGGAACTCCACTGAACATCTGGCAGTGTGAATGCGGACATATGCATTCCATCGGAAGCCGTCAGGAGTTATTCGAGATGAGCGGTGATGAGAGAGCCAAGACAGTAGAGCTTCACCGCCCATACATCGATGAGATCACACTGAAGTGTCCGGAGTGCGGTGGAGAAATGCATCGTGTACCGGAGGTTATTGACTGCTGGTTCGACTCAGGAGCAATGCCTTTTGCACAGCATCATTATCCATTTGAAAATAAAGAATTATTTGAGCAGCAGTTCCCTGCAAACTTTATCTCCGAGGCAGTAGACCAGACCCGTGGATGGTTCTACTCACTCCTTGCAGAATCCACACTGCTTTTCAACAAAGCACCATACAAGAACGTAATCGTTCTGGGACATGTTCAGGATGAGAACGGACAGAAGATGAGTAAGTCCAAAGGAAATGCAGTTGATCCATTCGATGCACTGAACAAATACGGCGCAGATGCCATCAGATGGTACTTCTACATCAACAGTGCTCCATGGCTTCCGAACCGTTTCCATGGCAAGGCAGTTGTGGAAGGACAGCGTAAATTCATGAGTACACTGTGGAATACTTACGCATTCTTCGTATTATATGCAGACATCGACAACTTCGACCCGACCAAATATGAACTGAACTATGACCAGCTTCCTGTAATGGATAAATGGCTGCTCAGCAGATTAAACACAACTGTTCAGGCTGTAGACAATGATCTGGCAAACTACAAGATCCCGGAAGCAGCAAGAGCACTCCAGGAATTTGTAGATGAGATGAGTAACTGGTATGTAAGAAGAAGCCGTGAACGTTTCTGGGCAAAGGGAATGGAGCAGGATAAGATCAATGCTTACATGACCCTGTACCATGCACTGGTAACTATTGCCAAGACAGCAGCTCCGATGATCCCGTTCATGACAGAAGATATCTATCAGAACCTGGTAAGAAGCGTGGACAAAGATGCTCCTGAGAGTATCCATCTCTGCGACTTCCCAACTGTAAACGAAGCATGGATCGACAAAGATCTGGAAGCAGACATGAAAGAGCTTCTGGAGATCGTAGTTCTGGGACGTGCCTGCAGAAATACAGCAAACATCAAGAACCGTCAGCCGATCGGAACCATGTATGTAAAAGCTGAGAAGAAAATGAGTGAATTCTACACTGACATCATCGCAGACGAACTGAATGTCAAAGAAGTAAAATTCGCAGATGATGTAGAATCCTTTATCTCTTACAGCTTCAAACCACAGCTTCGTACAGTAGGACCGAAATACGGTAAACTCCTTGGAGGAATCAGACAGGCTCTCACAGACATCAATGGAACAGCAGCAATGAACGAACTGAGAACCAACGGTGTCCTGAAACTGGATATCAATGGAAACGATGTAGAGCTTACAGAAGAAGACCTTCTTATTGAAACAGCACAGACAGAAGGCTATGTATCCGAATCTGACGGTGAAACATCCGTAGTTCTTGATACAAACCTGACACCTGAACTGATCGAAGAGGGATTCGTACGTGAGATCATCAGCAAGATCCAGACCATGCGTAAGGAAGCCGGCTTCGAAGTTATGGACAAGATCGTAGTATACGCTCACGGAAACGACAAGATCCAGGATGTCATGAAAGCACACGAAGATGAGATCAAGTCAGAAGTACTTGCAGACGAAATGGTACTTGGCGAGACCGATGGTTATGTGAAAGAGTGGAACATCAACAAAGAAGCAGTAACTATGGGTGTTAAGAAACTGTAATTGACAACATTCGGTCAATTACTGACAAGGTACTGATAAGTTACATGTATTTCACAGGAAATATACTGCTTTCGCAATGCACGGTAACAAAAAAATGTTATAAAATTCGGCAATTATACACATGACAGACTGTTGAAAAAAGAGTATCATTATATTTGACAGTCTGATTTCAGAGAGGAAATTGGAGGCGGAGGTTCTTTGCCCCCAATTTCTCTGATATGAGAAAACAGAAGAGTTGACGGAATGAAGGGGTTCACCGGCAATATCCGCAAGGTGTATTGTTGAGAATAAAGTGAACAGTGAAACCATTACGGGAGGTATGAAATGACAAACGAAATGTTCAAGAAAGAGGCATTCAAGAAAAGTGTAAAAGACAACGTAAAATTCCTCTATCGAAAAACAATTGAAGAAGCTACACAGGAGCAGATTTTCCAGGCAGTAAGCTACACAGTTAAGGATGTTATCATTGATAACTGGCTTGCAACACAGAAAGCTTACGACGAACAGGATCCGAAGATCGTATACTATATGTCCATGGAATTCCTGATGGGACGTGCTCTCGGAAACAACCTGATCAACCTTTGCGCTTACGGTGAAGTAAAAGAAGCTCTCGAAGAGCTGGGATTTGACCTTAACTGTATCGAAGACCAGGAGCCGGATCCGGCACTTGGAAACGGTGGTCTGGGAAGACTGGCTGCATGCTTCCTTGATTCTCTCGCAACTTTAAATTACGCAGCATATGGCTGCGGAATCCGTTACCACTACGGAATGTTCAAACAGAAAATCCAGAACGGTTATCAGATCGAGGTACCGGATAACTGGTTAAAGAACGGCTATCCATTCGAACTGCGTCGTCCGGAATATGCCAAAGAAGTACACTTCGGCGGATATGTAAGAGTAGAGTACGATCCTAAAAAGGGCGGAAACAAATTTATCCATGAAGGATATCAGGCAGTAAAAGCCATTCCTTATGATATGCCGATCACAGGATATGACAATGATGTAGTAAACACACTTCGTATCTGGGATGCAGAGCCGATCGTAGACTTCGAGCTTGATTCCTTTGACAAGGGTGATTACAAGAAAGCAGTAGAGCAGGAGAACCTTGCCCGCAATATCGTAGAAGTCCTTTACCCGAACGACAACCACTATGCAGGTAAAGAGCTGAGACTGAAACAGCAGTACTTCTTTGTATCTGCAAGCCTCCAGGCAGCAATTGCCAAATACAAAAAGAAACATGACGATATCCATAAATTATATGAAAAAGTAACCTTCCAGATGAACGATACTCATCCGACTGTAGCAGTAGCAGAGTTAATGCGTATCCTCATGGATGAAGAAGGACTTGGATGGGATGAAGCATGGGAAGTAACAAGAAAATCTGTTGCTTACACAAACCATACTATCATGTCCGAAGCACTTGAGAAATGGCCGATCGAGCTCTTCTCCAGACTGCTTCCGCGTGTATACCAGATCATCGAAGAGATCAACCGTCGTTTCATCCTTGAGATCCAGGCAAAATATCCGGGAAATTATGAGAAGATCAAAAAGATGGCTATCATCTATGACGGACAGGTTAAGATGGCTCACCTTGCAATCGCAGCAGGCTACTCTGTAAACGGTGTTGCACGCCTTCATACAGAGATCCTGAAGAATCAGGAATTAAAAGACTTCTATGAAATGATGCCTGAGAAATTCAACAACAAGACAAACGGTATCACTCAGAGACGTTTCCTGCTCCATGCAAATCCACTCCTTGCAGACTGGATCACAGAGCACATCGGACCGGACTGGATCACAGACCTTCCGCAGTTAAAGAAACTTGCAGTTTACGCAGATGATGAAAAGGCACTCCAGGAATTCATGAACATTAAGTTCAAGAACAAAGAGCGTCTGGCTAAATACATCCTTGAGCACAATGGCGTAGAAGTAGACCCGCACTCCATCTTCGATGTACAGGTTAAGAGACTTCACGAGTACAAACGTCAGCTCCTGAACATCCTGCATGTTATCTATCTGTACAACCAGATCAAGATGCATCCGGAAATGGAATTCTATCCAAGAACATTCATCTTCGGTGCAAAAGCATCCGCAGGTTACGCAACAGCCAAGAAGATCATCAAACTCATCAACTCCGTAGCAGATGTAGTAAACAACGACGCTTCCATCAACGGCAAGATCAAAGTTGTATTCATCGAAAACTACAGAGTATCCAACGCTGAGTGGATCTTTGCAGCAGCAGACGTTTCCGAGCAGATTTCCACAGCAAGTAAAGAAGCATCCGGTACAGGTAACATGAAGTTCATGCTCAACGGTGCTCCTACACTTGGAACAATGGACGGTGCTAACGTAGAGATCGTAGAAGAAGTTGGCGCAGAAAACGCATTCATCTTCGGTTTAAGCTCCGACGAAGTAATCAACTACGAAAACAACGGCGGATACGATCCAAACGTAATCTACAATACAGATGAAGAAATCCGTCAGGTACTGATGCAGCTCATCAACGGAACCTTCTCCAATGATACAGAACTCTTCCGTGACCTGTACGATTCACTTCTCAACACAAAGAACACAGACAGAGCAGACCGCTACTTCATCCTCGCAGACTTCCGTTCCTATGCAGATGCACAGAAACGCGTAGAAGCAGCATACAGAGACGAAAAAGGCTGGGCTAAGAAAGCGCTCCTCAACACAGCATGCAGCGGCAAGTTCACATCCGACAGAACTATCCAGGAATATGTAGATGATATCTGGCATCTGGATAAGGTTATTGTCAGAAAGAAATAATATGTTTGCTTTAACACCTTAAAGCAGATGGTAGAGAAACAGCAGAGAATGATAAAAAAGTTCTCTGCTGTTTTTGTGATGCTGGAAACAGGAAGATATTTTTGATAAAATAAGAAAAGATAATCAGTTTTGACAGAATGGAGGAATACAAGATGCTGAAAATATTTTTTGGGGACAATCCGGGAGACAATTATATTTTTAATCCTGATGTGTTCTTCAATAACACATATGAAGATGAGTGGATCACATCAGAAACTTCCAGAAAAATGATCAAAGATATAGACGGATCAGAGGTAAAAGGTCCATGCATGATCGACAGTCCATTTCTCGGCCCGATTCCACCGGAACGCCTCTCAGGAGGAGTAAAAACTCTGATATTGATGCAAAATGATTCAGATCATATATTTAACGCATCTGCCTGCGGAAACAACTGTGCACAATGGATTTTAAAACTGGCAGAACAAAAAGACATCACAATTCGCCTGGGCTATATCATGGACTTTGGAAAACAGCCATTTGATATCTATATTGTAAACACAGGAAAAACGGTTCACTCCATGCTTGAACTGGATGACGAAATCATTGTAAACCGATTATTGAGAGGATGATAAAACATGACAGGAAAGTATGATATTGAGATATACAACAAACGAGTTCATTATCATCTTACAGTAAAGAGAAATATCACTGTCATTCAGGGAGATTCTGCAACAGGAAAAACAGAACTCCTTCGAATGATTTCTGATTATGAGAACAATGGCATATCATCAGGAATTACCCAAATATGTGAAAAACGATGTGTAGTAATAGAAAACGCTTCCTGGAAAGAAAGGCTTGCCACACTGCAGCAATGCATTATATTTATTGATGAAGGAGCACCATTTTTGCGCAGTAAAGAATTTACCAGAATGGTAAAAGGCAGTGACAATTATTTCGTTTTGGTCACAAGGGATAGTCTGGAACATTTACCATATAGTATCGAAGAAATTTACGGCATGAGACAAGAGCGAGACAGTCAGAAATATCAAAACGCTAAAAGAATATATAATGAAACTTATCAGTTATATAATTTGCAGGCAAAAGAGGATATCCAACCAGATCTGGTAATAACAGAAGACTCTAATTCAGGATACGAATTCTATCATAAATTATTCGGAGAAACATGTTGCTCAGCAGGAGGAAAAAGCAACATACTTTCATATCTGCAGAAAAGCAGGGAAAAAGAAATCCTTGCGATTGTAGACGGAGCCGCATTTGGTCCGGAAATGCAGCATGTAATGCAATATATGAGAGATACCAGAAATAAAATCGTATTATACGCACCGGAATCATTTGAGTATTTGCTGTTAAGAGCCAATATTATAGAAAGAACTGCTGAGGTAACGGAAAAGACCTATGAACTGGCTGACAGCAGACAATATTTCAGTTGGGAAGAATTTTACACTGATTATTTGATAGAACAAACAAGAAACACAATATATGAATATAGTAAGAAAAAGCTCAAAGATACATATCTGACCTCGGGAAACTTCCGAAAGATTGTAAGCCAGCTTCCAGAACAGATCAGGATTAACTGTTAGAATCGGTAAAAAAGAGAATACTACATCATCTTGTGATAAACAGGAAAAACTCACCACATTTGTAACAAGTTATAGATTTTAAACCTGAAAAATCAAGGAAAATAAATGCTTTTGAAGTGTATGAAATTTAAAAAAATCGTAAAATTCTTGAGCATTACCCTTGACAAAAAGTGGTGAAAGCACTATTATTAACCATAACAGACAGATTATGTCTAGGAATCTTTACCCAAAAAGAAATAGTTATATTAAGGAAAGGGGAACTATAATCATGACAAAGATTAAAAACACAAAGAAGGGCATGGCAAAAAAGACATTAAGTATGTCACTTGTTGTTGCAATGCTTGCCACTTCTAATGTGCCGGTATGGGCTGCTGAGTTCAGTGATGGTACAGATACTGCTGTTGAGACTGAAGCTCCGGCTGCTGAAACATTCTCTGATGATGCTGCTCCAGTTGTAGAAGATACTACTGATACTACAGCTGCAAAAGCTACAACAAACGGTACAGGATTTGATATTACAGCTACAGATTTTACAGGTGTTACAAATGGTGGCATTGTATGGGGCAATAAAGTTTCTACTACTGTAACTGTAACGAAAAAAGATGATAATACTGATAATGTAAATTATTACTATGTATGGAAAAACAATGATGGGCAGATTACTGATGAAGAATCATTTTCAAATGGAAAAGTAGAATATACACCAGATGCCGCCCAGAGCGGAAAAGATATTACACTTTTTGTATATGCAAAGAAAGATAATAGTGTAGTATGGAGTTGGACATCTGATTCTTTTAAAGTACAGCCAAAACAGCTGAGTGATGTTATCAATATGAAAGATGACAATACAAAACTTAGTTTGAAATCTTCTTTCAAAAAGATATATACAGGGGAAGCTATTGTTCCAACCGTAGATGATATTAACTTTGCTAACCTTGCAAATATCAAAGATGCTAATAATAATGTTATTTTTACTGCCTCTGACTTTGTTATCGGAAGTACAGAAGGTGATACTGTAAATGTTACAACTAAAGGTGTCAATGTATATCTTACCACAACAAAAGCTGGTTATGCTGGTAGCGTTGTAATTAATTATACTATTTCTCCTTTAGATTTAACAGCAGAGAATGTTTCCAATTATTTAGAGGCAACATTCGTAACTACATCCAAGCCATATACAGGAAATGATATTGTACTTAAAAATACTGATGTAAAAATTGTAGATAAAAAATCCGGTGTTGACCTTTCTTCTTATATTAAAGGGGAAGATGTAATTTATATTAGTGGAGAAAAATATATCAAAGCCGGCACTCAGTTTAATACTGGAAAAGCTGGAGATGCTGATTTAACATTCCCAATTGCAACACCAGATGAAAGTAAATATAAAAATTACACTATTAGTGGTGATCTTACACTTAAGCCAACTAATAGCTTTTCTATTACAAAACGTGATTTAAGCACTGTAAATGTTTCTATTCCGGAACAGGCTTATCAGAATGGAGCAATTGTAACAGTTGCACCTTCAGTTGCAACATATACAGATAAAACAACTGGTGAAGTATTAAAATTAGCAGGTGATGTAGTGATTACATCTACTGCAACAACACAGGGAGTTCATGATGTAACAGTTTCTCCAGCTACAAATAATACAAACGTTGAGGGATCTACAACAGCAAAATTATCTGTTGCAGCAAGTTCTCTTTCAACAGCAAAATTTAGCGGTCAGTCTTATGCAGAGCAGGCTGAAGAATATACTGGCGAGCAGATTACTAAAGATTTAAGTAAGTTAGGTACTGTTAGCATCACAGATGTTAATGGAGCAACTACTGGAACACATAATCTTGTAAAAGATGTTGATTATAAGATTGAATTTGGTAAAAACATTGATGCCGGTGTCGGAACCGTAACAATTGTAGGTCTTGGTAGCTATGTTGGAAGTACAAAAACTTATACTTTCACAATCAATCCAGCCGTTGTAGATACAAAAACTGTTACTGTAAGCAAATATGTAGAGAAAAAAGACACTACAACACCTTCCGATTATAAAGATGCAATGGGTCTTGTTGTTAAGGCAAAAAATGCCAACGGAAAAGAATTTGCTTTGACTGAAGGTACAGATTATGTAGTTGAAAAATATAAATTTACAACTAGCGATGATACTGATACAACAACTGGAGAAGTAGACGGTAAAGTAAAAGTTGTATTGAAAACGACTACTAAAAATGGTCATAAGTATCTGAAAAATACAAACTTCATTGTAAAAGATGGTGAAGATGCAATCTATTCTTCTACTATCACAAAAACAACTTTAAAATCAGAAAATATCAAACTCAAAAAGACAGCTTATACTTATACAGGTGCTGCAATTAAACCTGATTTTGATGTAGTTGTAGATGGCAGAGTTATCAACCCAACAGAATATAAGATTAAATCTCTGACAAATAACGTTAATGCTGGTACAGCAACAATGGTTATTACTGGTACAGATGGTACATTTACATCTAAAACAGATGCTAGCATTACATTTACCATAGAAGCTGCCGATGCTTCCAAACTTGTTGCATCTGTAGGAAGCCAGACATACACCGGATACAGCATCCAGCCGCCAGTTACTGCAGCTACACTAAATAATGTTGCAATCAATGTAAAAGATAACTTTACAGTAACATATGGTGAGAATGTTGCAATGGGTGAAGGTACTATTACCTTGACACCAAAGAACGGAAACTTTACCGGAACAAAAACTATCACATTCAAGATTACAGGCCAGATGCTTGAAAACGGTGACTTCAAATTCTATGATGCAAATGGTTTAAAAATAGACAATCTTTCTCATACATATGATGGTACCGCTTATACACCTGCAAAGACTGTATTTGATACTGCTAATACAAAAGTTAAAAAATATGATAATAGCAACTGGGAATCTGTTGGTACTTTAACAGAGGGAACAGATTATGAAATCAAATATGTAGATAATACATACGGTAAAAAAGATTCTTCTGGCCAAAAACAGTATGGTGTTGTTCTTGCAATTGCTAAAGGCACATATGGCGGAAATTATACAGATAGTACTACAGGTGTAACTAATGGTGTATATACAGACGCTGAAGGTAATAAAATTGAAAATGTTATCTACGCTGAAAGATTTGAAATTGGAACATTAACTATTAAAGATTCTAATATTTCAGTAGCTAACGGTGTATATGCCGGAGGACTTCCTGTTAAACCAGTTGTTGTTGTAAATGTTGGTGGAAAAACTCTTGTAGAAGGAACAGATTATGAACTTGAGTATGGTGCTAATGATGATCGTACAAAAGTTACTACTACTAAATCCTTAACAGTAAAAGTTGTAGGAAAGAACGGCTACAGAACAGACGGAACTGTTTCTAAAAATTGGGGAATTGATAAATTCAATCTTGCAAACGCAAATGTAACTGTAGACGGTGACAAGGTTACTGTTAAATGTGGACGTGTTGATATTGAAACATCTGAATATACTGTAGAAAAGAAAGACGGTAAAGTTACTGTAACAGCTAAGAAAGACAGTAAGAACTACACTGGTTCTAAGACTGTAGATGCAGCAACACAGGATCAGAAACCAGCTGCTCCAATGATTAGCAGCGTTAAAGTTGTTGGCAACAAAGCAACTGCTATCCTTTCCGGTGATTCCGAAGGTGCTGCAGGTTACGACTATGTAATCTCTACAGACCGCGACTGCATCACAAACAAAGACTACGATTCCGTAAACAAGAATCAGGTTCAGACTTCTACTACATTCAAATATGTACAGCAGGGAACCTACTACGCATACTGCCACGCTTGGAAACGTGACGAGAACGGTAAGAAGGTATTCAGCGACTGGTCTAACGCATATCCATTCGTTGTATCCGCAATCACACCGGACGCTCCAGTTATCACAAACGTTAAAGTAAGCGGATCTACTATCAAAGTAACATACAAAGCAGCTGCAAACGCAACTGGTTACGATGTAGTACTGGGAACTGGCTCCAAGAAAGAAAACGGTGAGACACGTCCATACAACTATGGCGCTCACAAGAAACTGAACCTCAAAGAAGGTACAGTAACAGCAACATTCAAGAACGTACCAAAGGGAACATGGGTAGTTGGAATGCATGCATTCAACAGAACATCCGAAGACGGAAAGAAAGTCTTCAGCCCATGGTCAAACCTGAAAAAAGCTACTGTTAAATAATCCATTTGGGTAATTAATACAGATTCCTAAAAAGAAAGCTCCGGTCATTGCGACCGGAGTCTTTCTTTTTAGGAACTTTTTCCCACATCCCCAGATAATCTTATGATATAATCAACATACAGAAAACCATTACTCAAAACATCTCTATATGAAAGGAAGTCACGTATGAAGAAAAGAAAATCATGTTTTATCTGGCTCTTGTGTATTCTTCTCCTGGTCACAGCTTTACCTGCTGTAGATTTTACAGATGTCCAGGCAGTATCTGTCAGCAGTACTTTCACCGGATGGAAAACCTACGGTGGAAAAAAATACTATTATAAGAATGGCAAAAAGCTGACAGACCTGCACAAAATCGGAAAGTATTATTACTGTTTTGCTGCAAACGGTACTATGCTTACAGGGTGGCATCGTATTCATAACCGTTTCAGGTATTTTGGCAAACAGACCGGAAGAATGCGTATCAATCAGACTGTAAATGGACGAAAGATTAACAGTAAGGGGGTCTGGACTCCTGTTGTTGTACTGGATCCGGGACATTCTGCTGTCGTTGCCAGCGGTTATGAGCCTCTTGGTCCTGGTTCCGGTCAATTAAAGGAGAAAGATACTTCCGGAACTCAGGGTGTTGCTACAGGTGTGGAGGAATATAAACTTAACCTGAGTATCGGTCTCCAGTTAAGAACTCTTCTTCAGAAAAGAGGGTTTAAGGTAATAATGACCCGAACCAACAGTAAAGTAGCTCTCAGTTGTATTGACCGCGCAAAAGTGGCAAATAAGGCAAATGCAGATGCGTATATCCGTATCCATGCCAATGGAAGTGATAATTCTTCTATCAGTGGAGCACTGACTATCTGTACAACCAGAAACAGTCCTTATATTTCATCTATGTACAGAAAAAACAAAGCTCTCTCTGAGACTGTACTCAATGCATATGTGGCAGCTACAGGATGCAGAAAAGAATACGTCTGGGAAACGGACTCTATGACCGGAAATAACTGGAGTAAAGTTCCGACAACGATTATCGAAATGGGATATATGAGCAATCCCTCCGAAGACCGTCGCATGCAGCAGAGTTCTTATCAGAAAAAAATGGTACGGGGAATTGCAAATGGAATTGAGAATTACCTAATCAAATAGCCTTGCTTTTATGTCGCAGACAGTTTATACTGGACTGAATGGGTATAAAAAATAATTTGGAGGATTTTTCAAATGAAAATTGCAGTAACATATGATAATGGAGAGATTTTTCAGCATTTTGGAAAAACAGAGTCTTTTAAAGTTTATGAAGTGGAAGACAACAAAGTAGTTTCCAGTGAAGTAATCGGTTCTAACGGTACAGGACATGGCGCACTTGCAGGTCTGCTTGCTGAGCAGGGTGTAAATGTTCTGATCTGCGGTGGTATCGGCGGTGGTGCTCAGACAGCTCTCACAGAGGCAGGAATCGAATTATGCGCCGGAGCCCAGGGAAATACCGACCAGGCAGTTGAAAGTTATTTAAAAGGCGAATTAGTATCTTCCGGAGCTAACTGCGACCATCACCATCATGAAGAAGGTCATTCCTGCGGCAGCCATGAGGAGGGACACTCCTGTGGAGACAGCTGCGGTGGCGGCTGCGGTGGATGTGGCGGATCACAGCCACAGCTTACAGGACGCAATGTAGGAAAAACCTGCCGCACACATTACAGAGGAACTTTCAATGACGGAACACAGTTTGATTCTTCTTACGACCGTGGCGAACCGCTGGAATTCATCTGCGGTGCAGGCCAGATGATCAGAGGGTTTGATGCTGCTGTAGCTGACATGGAAGTTGGTCAGATCATTGATGTTCACCTTATGCCTGAAGAAGCATACGGTATGGCAGATCCAAACGCTATCTTCACTATGGAAATCGCCCAGCTTCCAGGTTCCGAAGACCTGACAGTTGGCCAGCAGGTATACCTGTCAAACCAGTTCGGTCAGCCATTCCCTGTTAAAGTGACAGCTAAGGATGAGAAAAACATTACATTTGATGCAAACCACGAAATGGCAGGAAAAGAACTTAACTTTAAGATTGAATTAGTAGAAGTGAAATAAGACAAATACTCAGGGCAGCCTCCCGGCAAAGATTTTACCGATGAGACTGCCCTGTTTTATATTTACTAAAGTAATAGTGCTTTTTGTAGTTTTATAATTTACGAGTAAAGATTTATCGTTTTTGTGGGCTTACTGTATATTCGCTTACCGTTTACTGTCTTAAAAGCTTTTACATAATAGTTATAAACCCAGTACATGCCTGTCTGGGAATCATAAGCTTTTGTGTCTTTCCAGGTTGAGACAGAGGACTTCACTGTTTTGGCAGCGGAACCATTGCGGTAAATCACATATCCGGAAGCACCGGCTACTTTTGTCCAGGAAACCTCTGTACCACCGTTACTCATTTTACATGAAACCTTAGATGGAGCCGGGACAGCAGCTTTTCTTGATTTCACCGCTGAAAATTTAGAATATTTGTTTTTTCCACTTGCGTTGGTTCCATAAGCACGGACTTTAAATGAATAAGTTACGTCCGGTACTACAGCAGCATCGAAACTGACAGCTCCTGTTTTCAGAGTTTTTATCCGCTTATAAGAAGACTGGGAATCTGTCCTGCAGTAAATCTGGTATCCTTTGGCACTCGAAACCTTTTTCCAGGTTAAATGTATTTGATCTGCAGATTTCTGGGAAAGTTTCAGCACAGGTTTTGTCAGTGGTGTGTTGTTCTCAGATACCTTTACCGTCACCTGACACTGGGCCTGAAAATCTCCGGCAGAAGCAGTGATTACTGCCTGACCATAACCATTCCCCTGAATGGTTCCATCCTCTGAGACAGACGCAATCCCAGGATTACTGCTTGTCCAGACCACGTCTTTTACATCATCAGAGTTAGATGGTGTAAAGGAAGGTGTGAGTTTTTGTGTATTTCCTTCGTCAATTGTCAGATTTGTCTGGTTCAGAGCAATTCCGTTAAGTGGAGTTGTCACTACGGGGATTTCATACAGGTATGTGCGGGAACTGTCATAGTTGCCATTATCATAATTTCCGGATACCCATACAATATTACGTCCCCATAAGATCGGCTGGGAATCCGTTTGGATCGTTACATTCTTGTATAACTTGGATAATATTACGTTTCCGGACATATCCATAAGGAGATAATGCAGAACGCTCTGGTTGGAGGTTTCCTCTGAGAAAAGGACTGCGTACTGATTATTTCCTACGGGGATAAGTTTTGGTTCTGTCAGAGTTATTTCTGCTCCTGATGGTGAATACTGAGTGAGCCAGATAAATCTGGAAGCCATACTGTTCTTATCTGTGATTATCATAAAGATATTTTTGTTAAGATTCTCATATCCGGTCTGTCCATTTACAGCAAAACCATGGGGAACAGACTTGCCTACTGTGATTAGATTATTTCCTGCCAGAGAAAATCCGGTTACCTCGCATCCGGTATAATTATCACCTGTAGCCCCCATAAAAGGAAAGATATTTACCGCACGATCCTGAGCGATATATCCGCCGGAATATGCGGAGAAGGAGGACAGGATCAAACCCCTGTAATAAGCATCCCCATGATCCAGAAAATACACTTGAGAGCCGTCATTTACAACAAACTGGTTAAAGGAATGGCTGCAATAGGGCATATCTGAATTAATAAGCGTCATATCCTGAGTGTTAATGACAAAAGTGATATTACTCTGATGATGTATCCCTTCCATCCCATACATTTCCCGTCCTGTGTGTACGATCAGAGTAGAACCGATCTGGGTCATGCGCAGGGAGGCAGCGTCAAAAGGAATGTAGATTCCTTCAAACATATTTGTATATCCGCCGCCAATGTCCGTTGCACCAAGCAGTTTCCAGGCACGGCTGTATTTAAGGATTCGGACAGCAGTTATGCTGTTGTCTTCATTCAGATTTTTCTGTCCTGCTGCAACATAAAAGTTCCCGTCCGGTGCAGCATAGAATCCTCCCCACAATGGAAGCGGAAGCTTTACTGTTGTTACATTGGTAACATTAAGATTGGAATTGCAGGTGGCATCGTATAAAGTCTGATCTTTCCAGGCAACAATGTGAAGATTTCCTGTCTCATCTGTATAATAGGAAGTATATTCAGGATTTGCCCAGTTCCAGCTATAAGATCCGCTGTTGATTCCCATACCCTGAAGCTGGGAAAGAGCCTTTCTCCGGCCAAAGGAAGATTTTGAGGAATATGTGGAAGTACCAGCTGTTATTCCCTGACCTGCATTTGCAACCAACGTGTCCCCCTCCTGAACAGAAGGCATTTCCTTTTCATCCGAAAAGAAATCATCATCTGTCTGTTCCGAAGTAAACTCATCTTCAGTGTCATTGAACTCTCCATTGTTATCAAGCTCCTCAGGAACAGAAATTACATCTTCGTTTGCCACATTATCCGGGTCAGTAAAAATATCTGTACCATATGCAGGAGCAACATTCATTAGAGCCATAGAAGAAGCCAGTAATAAAGCTAACAATTTCTTTTTCATTTTTCAAATCCTCCTTGGAAATAATGGTGGTTTTGTGTTGGAGTTGCATTGTACCAAATCAGTGGTCTGGTACATCGAAAGAATTATTCTTATATAATCAATATAGCACACAACTTCTACAACGTCTATGACAGATTGTGTTGATTTAGTGCGTGAAATTGCCAGCCAGAAACTGCTCAGCGGATATAAAGAAAGACTCCAGTCGCAATGACCGGAGCCTTCTTTTTAGGAATCTGTATTAATTACCCAAATGGATTATTTAACTTTAGCTGTTTTTAAGTTTGACCATGGGCTAAATACTTTTTTGCCATCAAGAGATGTTCTGTTGAATGCATGCATTCCGACTGTCCATGTTCCAGCTGGTACATTCTTGAATGTAGCTGTTACTGTGCTCTCTTTGAGGTTAAGTACTTTGTGAGCACCATAATTGTATGGACGTAACTCACCATTGTCTTTCTTGGAAGATGTTCCAAGAACTACATCGTAACCTGTTGCGTTAGCAGATAATTCATATGTTACTTTAACTGTAGAACCGCTTACCTTTACACTCTTGATAACTGGTGCATCTGGTGTAGTTGCAGTTACAGAGAACTGGAATCCGTTGGACCATTCTCCAAATACTTTCTTACCGTTTGCATCACGTGTCCAAGCGTGGCAGTATGCATAATATGTGCCCTGATCTACATATTTGAATGCTGTAGATGTTTTAGCCTGATTTTTGTTTACAGCTGCGTAATTTTTATTTTTAATGCAGTCTTTGTCTGTAGAAATTACATAGTCATAACCAGAAGCTCCGTCTACTTCATCAGAAAGGACTACAGTAGCTTTATTGCCAACAACTTTAACATTGCTGATCATTGGAGCACCAACTTTTCTGCCACCGATTTCAACGTTTACAGAACCTGTGTAGTTCTTTCCGCCATCAACTACGGATACAGTAGCGGTTCCATCACCGTTATCTTTTACAGTAAAGTTTTCTTTTTCTTCGATAACATTACCGTTTGTTACAGTAGCTTTCAAGTTTTTATCTACGCTTACAGAGCAAGCTTTCAGAGCTTTTTTGTCAATGCCCCACATATACATATTGGTGCCATTAACCTCGTCAAATTTATAGCCACCTTTCAGGTTTACATATACATAATATGGTTTACCAGTTGTAACATCCGTAAATTTATCTGCGGTTAAGCTGTAGTGTGGAGGAATAACTAAATCATAATCAGTTCCTTCAACTAATGTTTTACCACCAACAGTTACTGTAACTTCAGGTTTAACAGCTAACCCACCAGCATAAATTCCATTAGAAACGGTGATATTTTTAGCAGTAACAATAGTTGGCTGAATACCAAAAGCAACGATATTAACAACATTTGTTGCTAATACAGTTGTTTCACCAGCAAGAGAAATTTTGGTTAATTTGCCATCTTTTAAATAATAGTCATTTTTAGCATAATCCCTTAACCAGTAATTTATACTATTAATAGATAAGTTTCCTTCGTAGTTACCTTTAGCAGTTACAACTGCAAATCCATAACCAGCATCTACATTGTTGATATACTTAATTTCATAATCTGTACCTGCTACGATATTACCTTTAGTTGTGGCTGTAAATACTTCACTTGCGAATTTCTGCTCGCTTCCATCATAATAGAAGTTGTAAGCAGTGCCAGTTATTTTATTTTTAGCTACATAATTCTGTACACTTACCTGTGTTTTATCGTTATAATATAATTTTAAGTTTCCTGCAAGTGTTTTACCTTTAATATCGAAAAGCTGTGTTTTTGTTCCTGTAAAGTTTGCCGTTGTTTTTATAGGTGCAACAGTAACGCTACCAGTTTCTTTTCCAGCGTTAACATTTTCCCCATATGTAGGATAAGTAACATCAAAATATTTCGTAACGTTAACACCGTTTAAGGTAATGTCTTTAATAGTAGGTTTAATCTGTTTTCCAGTATACTTAAATTCTGATTCATTGAAATTAACTTTTACATTTTCAGCTTTAGCTGCAACAATATCGAATGTTGTTGTTGCTGTTGACTCTGGATCATAACCACTTGCTGTTGTTGCTTTAATTGTAACAGTAGCCTTACCAACATCAAGACCATCTTTTACTGTTACTGTGTAATCTACACCTTTTTCAAGAACAGTAGATCCATCTTTTACAGTGATTGTCGGAACAATTTCTTTACCTGTAAATGTGTAAGAATCTTTATCTAATGTAATAGATACGCCACTGATAGATTTTGCAACAATTTCAGATCCTGCAACTAATTTCCAATCTGTGCCTGTAAATGTATAATTACCATTTTCAACAGGAGTTGCAACTGCATAAATATAATTTCCAACAACATTTTTACCTTTGGCAGCTTTAATTGCAGCTTCTGAAGTCAGATTTTTAGTCGTTGCGAAATAATATTTAACGGTATAATCTTTTCCTTCTTCAAGAGTAACCTTCTTATTGTTTAATGTTGTTTCAATCTTTGCTTTTAATGCATCTTTATATAAGGAGGCATCATAATTATTGTCAGAATTTACAGTAGTTCGTTTTTCTACAGTTAAAGATTTGTCTGCTACAGTTGCTTTGACAATTCTAAAATATACTTTCTTAGTGCTTCCAGCATAGCTTCCTTTACCTGTAATAGTAACAGTAACTATTCCGGCATTTACGTTGTCATCGTAAGATACCTCATATTCACCTGTCTGTAATGCTTTTCCACCGATACTAACTGCAAAATCACTTGCTTTTGTTAAATCTTGAGCTTCACCATTATATGTAGGCATATAATTATACGCACCTGCAGTTTTGGTGGTGTTTAAAGTTTTACTATATGCAGTAACAGTTGCGTTAGAAAGACTTAAAGTTGTTAAGTTAATTGGCAAACTAATAGAACCTGTTACATTTCTAGTATCTGCTTTAAAACTGATAGTTACAGCATTCTGTACAACACCAGTAACTCCGTTTTTAGCTGCGTCGATTGCTGTCTGATTTACAGCAACATTAATATTTGTACCTAACTGACTGGCTTTAAATTTCACACCATCTGCTGTTGTTAACAAGATATCATCTGAAGAAACAGTTGGATTTTTACGGAAATCATCAACCAGATACTCTGTTGTAACTTCACCTGTACATGTTTCAAGATTAAGCACAGTTACTTCGTAAGTATTCGCACATCCGATATTTTTACCACTGTTTAATGAACCTGTATTATAGTTCTGAAGAACTTTTTCAGCTTCTGTTGTTGTATCGAAGCCGCTTCTAACAGTTACGTCTTTAACAGAAATTGTATTGCCTTTTTTCACCTCATTAGCAGAACCTGTGAAAGTAACATCATTTTTTAATGCATTTGTGATGTCTACCTTACTTTTGTCATCCATAACAACATTTAATGTAATGTCATTTTTTCCAAACTCATAAGTACCATTAGTAAATGGAATGGCTGTTTTCTTGAATTCAATTTCTACATTTGAGCTTGTAAGTGTTTTTTTAGAAATCTGATAAGTGGCAGATTTTGAAGTAAAAGCATAACCGTATGCTGTTGAATTTATATCGTATGTACCTTCCAATGTACCAACAACTGTAATATCTTTTCCTGTTACATTTATAAAGTCATTCCCATCAGTGGTATAATTCCATACAATCTGATCTGCTGTAATGCCATAGCTCGAAAATTTGAACACACCAGCATTAGCGGGTTTTAACTTAAGTTCTTTTCCTGTATAAGTTGTATCCATACCTGCAAAATTTGGTGCAGCGTAACTATCATTTGAAAGATCTTTTGCTTTTACAGTATCTCCACTGATAGTCTGGCTGAATACGGTAACACCAGCAGCACCTTTCTCATATACAACTAAAGACAGAGTTTTATTAAAATCTTCCTTAGTTGGAGTATATTCAATCTCAGATACTTTTTTGTCTTCAGCTGTGGATGCTGCACCATTACCATCTGCCTGAACACCATCCGCAAGCCATGTATAGCATAAATCATCGACTTCGTTGCCATATTTATCTGTGATACTACCGGATACTTTGATTTTACTATCCCATGCACCAGTACTAAATTTTACATTTTTCAAAGTATAATTTTCAGTATTTATATTGGATGAATCGTCTGTATAGTCAGTTGCAGCTACTGCATTAGTTGTATCTTCAACAGCAGGAGTTTCTGTAGCAGCATCTGTAAATTCATTAGTTGCAGTATCCGCAACAGCCGGAGCTTCTGTAGCAACTGATGCATCAGAGCCATCGCTGAACTCAGCAGCCCATACCGGCACATTAGAAGTAGCAAGCATTGCAACAACAAGTGACATACTTAATGTCTTTTTTGCCATGCCCTTCT
>ENA-UALK01000316-UALK01000316.1-human-gut-metagenome-genome-assembly--contig:-NODE-316-length-20740-cov-9.801160_pt1 | contig 20740 bp, 14 predicted proteins | sample MGYA00243703_ERZ654476 | MGnify/ENA primary metagenome ERZ654476 (study PRJEB26926, sample SAMN06164821) | human gut metagenome | biome: ENVO:00009003; feature: ENVO:2100002; material: ENVO:00002003...
CCTCGGTCTCGTGGGCTCGGAGATGTGTATAAGAGACAGGAATAGGGTAGTACGTTCTGCACAAAGCCCCGACGGATAGGCCGCATTTTCCTGATTGGTTCCTGTCACTACTGTCCCGTTGCCCAATAGCGCAGCGGCACCTACGGAGAAATGGGAGTACGGAGAATAACTACGAGCTGTTGCCTCCATGGCAGTCTTTATAAGTGACCGATCGCCCTCATTCAACTCATCATATTGATATACTTTAATAATAGCGGTAATTGTGAGGTCTTTCATATACGTCAGGGTATTGGTTTCTACAATTAATGTTACAAAGTTAGGAAAGAGATTGATAATCCCAATTATTTTTCGGATTTTTGTGCCATCTAATTCACATCTGAATAAAAATGGAGAATAAACTGCATAGACTTATCTTTTTAACCGTTGTTTTTTTCTTTGCCGTAGGAGTGCAGGCACAGAAACGGAATGCCCGTTACGTCGAGTATATAAATAAGTATAGTGATTTGGCTGTTGAACAGATGAAGCTTCATAAGATTCCGGCGAGTATCACGTTGGCGCAAGGATTGCTGGAAAGCGGTGCCGGATACAGCCAGTTGGCACGAAAGAGTAATAACCACTTTGGTATTAAGTGTGGTGGCAGTTGGCGGGGACGTACGGTTCGTCATGATGATGATGCGCGCAACGAATGTTTCCGTGCTTATAAGCATCCGCGTGACTCTTACGAAGATCATTCCGACTTCCTTAGAAGAGGTGCCCGTTACGCTTTTCTTTTTAAACTGGACATCACCGATTATAAAGGCTGGGCGCGTGGACTGAAAAAAGCAGGCTATGCTACCGATCCTTCTTATGCTAATCGTCTGATTACAATTATCGAAGATTATGACTTGTATAAATACGACCGTAAGGGGGTATATTCGGAACGGAAACTGAAAAAGAATCCTTGGTTGATGAGCCCGCATCAGGTGTATATCGCTAATGATATTGCTTATGTGGTAGCCCGCAACGGTGATACCTTTAAAGATTTAGGCAAGGAATTCGATATTAGTTGGAGGAAACTTGTGAAGTACAACGACTTGCAGCGTGATTATACCTTGATGGAAGGAGATATCATCTACCTGAAGAGCAAGAAGAAAAAGGCTTCCAAACCTTATACTGTATATGTTGTGAAAGATGGAGATTCCATGCATGGCATCTCTCAAAAATATGGTATCCGCCTCAAAAATCTGTATAAGATGAATCGTAAGGATGGTGAGTATGTTCCGGAAATCGGAGATAGATTGCGTCTGCGGTAGAGACTTCTCTCAAAAGTTTCGAATTTCGGAAACTTAATGACTCATTCATGTGTTATTATCTTGATAAAACATGATTAGAATATGAGTCTAAACATTGCAAAAAGTAATAAGAAACGTGTCGTCATAGTAGGCGGTGGTTTCGGTGGCTTGAAACTGGCTAACAAGCTGAAAAAGTCAGGCTTTCAAGTCGTATTGATAGATAAAAACAACTATCATCAGTTTCCTCCTTTGATTTATCAGGTGGCTTCGGCTGGTATGGAGCCAACTTCCATATCCTTCCCCTTCCGTAAAATATTCCAGCATCGGAAAGATTTCTTTTTCCGTATGGCGGAAGTACGTGCCATTTTCCCGGAAAAGAATATGATACAGACTTCCATCGGAAAAGCAGAATATGACTATCTGGTGTTAGCAGCAGGTACTACAACCAACTATTTCGGTAATAAACATATCGAAGAGGAAGCCATGCCGATGAAAAATGTGTCAGAAGCGATGGGATTGCGAAACGCTCTTCTGGCTAATCTGGAACGAGCGCTGACCTGTTCAACGAAGCAGGAACAACAAGAGTTATTGAATATTGTAATTGTGGGAGGTGGAGCTACCGGGATAGAAGTAGCCGGAATACTTTCCGAGATGAAGAAATTTGTCTTGCCGAATGATTATCCTGATATGTCCAGCAGTCTGATGCACATCTATTTGATTGAAGCCGGGCCGCGATTGCTTGCCGGAATGTCGGAAGAATCATCTGCACATGCTGAACAGTTTCTCCGTGAAATGGGAGTAAATATCCTGTTGAATAAACGCGTTGTGGATTATCGTGACCATAAAGTAGTACTCGAAGATGGTACAGAGATTGCCACGCGTACTTTTATCTGGGTGAGTGGTGTCACCGGTGTGACTATCGGAAATCTGGATGCCTCTCTGATTGGGCGTGGAGGACGTATTAAAGTCGATTCATTTAACCGTGTAGAAGGGATGAATAATGTGTTTGCTATTGGCGACCAATGTATTCAGTTAGCTGATGAAAATTACCCGAACGGGCATCCTCAACTGGCACAAGTGGCGATCCAGCAAGGAGAACTATTGGCAAAGAATCTGATTCGTATGGAGAAAGGACAGGAAATGAAACCTTTCCATTACCGCAATTTAGGTTCGATGGCGACTGTCGGGCGCAATCGTGCCGTAGCAGAGTTTAGTAAAGTAAAGATGCAGGGATGGTTTGCCTGGGTGATGTGGCTCGTTGTTCATCTGCGTTCTATCCTTGGAGTACGCAATAAGGTTATTGTACTCTTGAATTGGGTATGGAATTATTTCACTTACGATCAGTCTATGCGTATGATTGTCTATGCCCGTAAAGCAAAAGAGATTCGTGATCGTGAAAAGGTGGAGGAAACTACCCATTGGGGGAAAGAACTGGTACAAGAGGAAAAGAACCCCTCAATTACATCATCATCCAAGTAGACAGGCTTCCTGTCGACAGGATGATAGATGCTATTCTGAACGGTAAATTCGTACAGGGTGTCCGATATCGGACACCCTTTGTCTTTTGTTATCTTCTATTTATCAACCATTTACGATTTTGGCACAGATTTGGTATATAAAGTACCGAATTGATACATCATAAAATAGTAAATGATCGGATATGGACAGAGAAATTCCTAAAGAGGTACGTCAAAAAGAACGTAATAAGAAGATAATTCGTTATTCATCCATTGGAGTGGCAAGTATTATTGTCATCGGTGTACTTATATCTGTATTAAGGGCAGGAGTGGAGGCAAAGGATCTTGTCTTTTCCACAGTCGATAAAGGGGTGATTGAGGTAAGTGTCAGTGCTTCCGGTAAGGTTGTCCCTGCTTTTGAAGAAATTATCAATTCTCCGATCAACAGTCGTATTATTGAAGTCTATAAAAAAGGGGGAGATAGCGTAGACGTAGGTACTCCGATTCTGAAACTGGACCTTCAGAGTACGGAAATTGAATATAAGAAGTTACTGGACGAGGAACAAATGCGCCAGTATAAGCTTGATCAGCTTCGCGTCAATAATCAGACGAAACTTTCCGATATGGCAATGCAGATTAAAGTTTCGGCAATGAAATTGAGTCGTATGAAAGTGGAGTTGAGAAATGAACACTATCTGGACAGTCTCGGTGCAGGAACAACGGATAAGGTACGCCAGGCTGAATTGAGCTATAATGTGGCTCAATTAGAGTACGAACAACTTCAGCAACAATATAAAAATGAGAAGGAAGTAGCTGCTGCCGAATTGAAAGTTCAGGAGCTTGATTTTAATATCTTCCGCAAGAGCCTTTCTGAAAAGAAACGTACGTTGGATGATGCACAAATCCGTTCCCCGCGTAAAGCTATTCTTACCTATATTAATAACCAGATCGGTGCACAGATTTCCGAAGGCGGACAGGTGGCTATCATTTCTGATTTGAGCCATTTTAAAGTGGAAGGTGAGATTGCGGATACGTACGGTGACCGTGTAGCAGCCGGAGGAAAAGCAATTGTTAAGATAGGGAGTGACAAACTGGAAGGTACAGTTAGCAGTGTTACACCACTATCCAAGAATGGTGTGATATCATTTACCGTTCAGTTGAAAGAAGATAATCACCGCCGCTTACGTTCCGGACTAAAGACAGATGTTTATGTGATGAATGCTGTGAAAGAAGATGTAATGCGCGTAGCCAATGGCTCTTTCTATGTGGGACGCGGTGAATATGAACTTTTTGTCTGCAACTCTGATAATGAACTGGTAAAACGTAAAATACAGTTAGGTGATTCTAATTTTGAATATGTAGAAGTGTTGAGCGGATTGCAGCTGGGTGATAAAGTAGTAGTAAGCGATATGAGTGCTTATAAGAACAAGAATAAGTTGAAAATTAAATAAACTAAATACTAGAAGTTATGATAACATTGAACTCTCTTTCTAAGATTTATCGTACGGACGAGATTGAGACGGTAGCATTGGAGAATGTGAATCTGACGGTAGAACGTGGAGAATTTCTAAGTATAATGGGACCTTCCGGATGCGGAAAATCCACCCTGCTGAACATAATGGGATTGCTTGATGCACCTACAATGGGAATGGTGGAAATCAACGGAATACGTACCGAAGGAATGAAAGACAAGGAACTGGCGGTTTTTCGTAATAAAACGCTCGGTTTTGTATTTCAGTCTTTTCATTTGATTAATTCGTTGAATGTGATGGATAATGTAGAACTCCCCTTGCTTTATCGACGTATGGCTGGTAGTGAACGAAAACGGTTGGCACAAGAGGTATTGGAAAAAGTAGGATTAAGCCATCGTATGAGACATTTTCCTACACAACTTTCCGGTGGGCAGTGCCAACGTGTAGCTATTGCCCGTGCGATTACTGGTAATCCCGAAATAATCCTTGCCGATGAGCCGACCGGTAACCTGGATTCAAAGATGGGAGCTGAAGTAATGGAACTGCTTCATCGGTTGAATAAGGAAGACGGACGTACTATCGTGATGGTTACCCATAATGAAGAACAGGCGAAGCAGACTTCGCGCACTATTCGTTTCTTCGATGGACGCCAGGTACAATAGAAACGGCCTCTTACGATTAGAACTAAATGGAAAAATTGATTAATGTATCTCTAAATTAAAAATCATCATGACAAAGAATATTTTCATCGTTGCGATAGCTGTCCTGTTAAGTGTTGCTTTCTGTTCGCTATCGGCACAAAATGTGAGTAAAGATTATAATGTAGACGAGTTTTCTGCCATAAACCTGCAATCTGTCGGGAATATTATTTTTACTCAATCGGCAGGATGCTCCTGCCGTTTGGAAGGTCCTTCTGAATTTGTAGAAAAAACAAGGGTGACAGTGAAAAACGGAACTTTGGTTATCTCGTATAAAGATAGGAATGCGAGGAATATCAAGAACCTTATTTGCTATATTACTGCTCCCGATTTGAGTAAAGTGAAAATTGATGGAGTAGGGAACTTCGATGCAAAAGAAGAACTAAAACTTAAAAATATAGCTTTCGAACTTGATGGAGTAGGCAACTGTAACGTGAAAAGTCTATATTGCGATGAGTTGAAACTAGATGTTGACGGAGTAGGCAATATGAAGTTGAATGTTGATTGCAGCACTATCAAAGCTAAAGTGGATGGAGTAGGAAATATCACTGTATCCGGTAAAGCGGATGCAGCTTTCTTTAAGCGGGATGGCGTTGGTAAAATCAACTCCAAAAACCTGAAGTGTAAAGACGTAACAAAGAAAGGTTGGAATTTCTAATGTAGAACATTCTTCTGTGAACTCCTGTAGAATCAAATCAAAAAAAGAATAAGAAGATGTGGAAGCAATACATAAAGCAAGCTCTTTACCAGTTGAAAGAGAACCGGCTTATTAGTATTGTCTGTATGGTAGGTACAGCTTTGGCTATTTGCATGATAATGGTGATCGTGCTGACATTGCAGATACGGATAAAAGACTGCGTGCCGGAAGTTAACCGTTCACGATCATTGTATGTCAAGGCAATGACGTCCCGGCATAAAGAGCAACACAATAATGCTGCCAGCAGCCAGATGTCCGTCACGACTGCCCGTGAATGCTTTAAGACGTTGACAATACCTGAAGCGGTTACCATTACTTCCGTTAATAATAAGATGCGTGCTTCTCTTCCCGGAGGAGGCAGGATGAGTGTAGATGAAATGGAAACGGATGAAGCGTTCTGGCAAGTCTTTTGCTTTGAATTCTTGTGTGGCAAACCATATACGAAAGCCGATTTTGAGAGTGGGCTGTCCAAGGCAGTGGTTTCTGCCAGTGTGGCACGCCACCTGTTCGGTACAACTGACGTGGTAGGGCGTACCATCCAATTAAATAAAGCGGATTATACCATTACAGGAGTAGTGAAAGACGTATCAAAGTTGGCGACAGCTTCTTATGCACAGGTCTGGATTCCCTATACATCAACAGATTTGGCTTCTTTCTCGTGGAGAGAAAATCTGATGGGACCTATGCGGGCGGTCATCCTTGCACGTTCGTCCGACGATTTTCCGGCTATTCGTGCTGAAGTCGAAAAATATCGTCAGGTCTACAATAGTAAGCTGAAGGATATGGAATTGATTTATCGTGGTCAGCCGGATACTCAATTTGCCTACCTTTACCGCCATTGGGGGACAGACTTGGATATGAAACACATTGTCAGGCGATTCATTCTTATCATTGTGATTCTCCTCTTGGTTCCAGCTATCAACCTAAGTAGTATGACTTTATCCCGCATGCGGAAGCGTATGACGGAAATCGGTGTCCGGAAAGCATTCGGTGCTACTGCCAACGAATTGTTCCGACAGGTATTCTGGGAGAATCTGATATTGACACTGTTTGCGGGAGTACTGGGACTGATATTGAGCTATTCAGCTACTTTCCTGTTAAACTCATTCCTTTTTGATAACAGTGAGAATGCAGGTCTTGCCGGGGAAACTTCTCTTTCCACTGATATGCTGTTCAGTCCGTTGACGTTTCTCGTTGCATTCTGTTTCTGCCTGTTATTAAATCTATTGAGTGCCGGAATTCCGGCTTGGAGAGTGTCGAGAATGAACATTGTAGATGCAATAAACCAAAGATGAAATGATGAAACAGTTATTGAAACAAATATATAATGAGCGCCGGAGCAATGCTTTTCTATGGATTGAGCTATTGTTGGTGTTTGTCGTATTGTGGTATATCATTGATTTGGTTTATGTCACTTTGCATATCTATTATCAGCCAATGGGCTTTAATATAGAAAATACGTATGTATTACGTATGAACCGTCTTACCGATAAATCTACCGATTTCAATCCGGAGCTGACTGTTAAAGATGATATGACTGCTTTAAGGGAAATAGCCGGACGTTTGTCCCGTCATCCGGAAGTTGAATCTGTCTGTATCTCTCAAAACAGTATTCCATACAATGAAGGGTGCAGTGGAGCGAGTTTCCGTTTTCCGGATAACGACACGGTTTGGATAAGTACGATGGATCGTTGGACGACTCCTGAATATTATAAGGTGTTTCGTTTCCGGAATATCGATGGTTCCGGTCATGAAAGTCTGGTGAAAGCTCTGGAGAAAAATACAATAATCGTTCCTGTCGATGTTGCAGACTATTATCCGGATGCTACTTTCCACGGAAAAGACCTTTTGGGTAAAGAAGTTCGCATGAGTGATACCAACTTTCGTATTGCAGCTTTAACAGAGCCCGTTCGCTACGATCGTTATAACATTGCCGGAAAACCTTTTACCGGAACCTATATCGGCACTTACCTTTCTGACGAACAAATGGAAACAGTCGAAAACGTAGCCTATCTCGAATTAAGTCTGCGTGTCCGCGAAGGTGTAGACGATGGCTTTGTGGAACGTCTTATGAATGATGCCGACCGTATCTATCAGGTAGGGAATGTTTATATACTTGATGTCACTCCATTAAGCAAAGTCCGGACAGCCAGTGAGATAGACAATGATAATGAATTACGTACCCAGTTCTGTATTCTCTTTTTCCTGTTGTTGAATATCTTTCTGGGAGTGATCGGCACTTTCTGGTTCCGTACCCAGCAACGCCGGGGAGAAGTTGCTTTACGCATGGCGATGGGAGCTAACCGGAAAAACATATTCTATCGTTTGATTACGGAAGGTTTGTTACTGTTAAGCATGTCGGCTCTTCCTGCCGTATTGATTGCATTCAATATTGGATATACTGAACTGGTGGATATATCACAAATGGCATTTACAGTACCCCGTTTCCTGATAGCCATTTTACTGACATATCTCTTGATGGCGATAATGATTATTCTTGGCGTGTTGTATCCGGCTCTGCAATCAATGAAAGTGCAACCGGCCGAAGCACTAAGAGACGAGTAAGAAATATACTGAACTTTATACTGGTAACGATCATGATAAAACTCTATTTTAAACAAGCATTCCATCTGTTGGGAGAAAATAAACTGCTTTCTTCTATTTCCATTATTGGTACAGCTTTGGCTATTGCTATGATAATGGTAATTGTGATTACTTTACGTGCGACTATTGCTCCCTTTGCACCGGAAACCCATCGTGACCGGATGCTTATTTTCCGGTTTGCCGGACTTCAAAGTAAGTCCAACGTGAATTGGCAAAGCAATGGCCCTATCGGATACAATACGGCAAAGGCTTGTTTCAAAGCAATGACAATTCCCGAAGTTGTTTCCATAACCAATATCTGGCAGGAAACAATGCTGGCTGCTAAACCGGCAGGTGAGATGGAAAGTTGTAGTGTGTTGCAAACAGACGATGCTTTCTGGAAAATATTTGAATTTGAGTTTCTATCTGGTAAACCGTATGATAATGCCGATTTTGATGCCGGAGCAGCAAAAGCTGTGATTTCCGAAGATATGGCTCGCCGTTTGTTCGGAACATCAGAAGTGGTTGGAAAAACATTCCTTCTGAATCATTCGGCTTATATTGTTTGCGGAGTGGTACGTCCGGTCTCTAAACTGGCGAAGTACGCCTATGCACAAGTTTGGATTCCTTTGAGTTCAACAAGTGCCTTCACAGCCACTTGGGGCGATGACAATATCATGGGTATGACTGCCGTTTATATACTGGCTAAATCGAAAGACGATTTTCCGGCTATTCGTCAGGAGGCAGACCGCTTGCGGGCTATCTTTATGGCAGGGCATCCCAATTTCGATTTACTCTATCGCGGACAGCCTGATACTTATTTCGTAGCCGCGCAACGCTATTCCGCCAACAATCCTCCTGCTGTGAAAGAAGCAGTACGGCAATACATACTGACATTACTTGTCTTATTGATTGTTCCTGCCGTCAACTTGTCCGGACTTACTTTGTCACGCATGCGTAAGCGTATCTCCGAAATAGGAGTGCGAAAAGCCTTTGGTGCCCCCAGACGGGAGCTTATGATGCAGGTACTATCTGAAAATATGCTTTATTCCCTGTTCGGAGGAATTCTCGGACTGGTATTAAGTTATGTCGCCGCTTTCCTTTTGGGAGGAATGCTTTTCTCCGTAGACTTTGTATCCAATGGGGTGGAAGATTTGCGGACCATGTGTGTAGACTTACTGTTCGATCCTACCGTATTCCTGCTGGCATTTCTGGCTTGCTTCCTACTCAATTTATTAAGTGCCGCCATTCCGGCATGGAGAGTAACTCGCACCAATATTGTGGATGCCATCAACGAAAGATAATTCTTCAACTCATCTAAATTCTAAAGAAAATGCAACTATTAAAACAAATATGGAACGAGCGCCGGTCAAACGGGTGGTTGTGGTCAGAACTATTAATTGTTTTTGTGGTCCTGTGGTATGTGGTCGACTGGACGTATGTGACAGCGCGTACTTATTACGAACCGGTAGGATTTGATATTACCGATACGTATTATTTGGAACTAAGCCTGAAAAACGACAAGAGTAATTCCTATCTTTCGAAAGAGCAAAAGAGTACATCTTTAGGACAAGATATTATCGAGTTGACTAATCGTCTCCGGAGATTGCCGGAAGTGGAGACCGTTTCAATATCCAATAATGCGCGTCCCTATATCGGGAGTAACTCCGGTAGTATGTTACGTATCGATACATTAGTTAGTAATCCGCTACGGCGTTCGGTAACCCCTGACTTTTTTCAGGTCTTTCGTTATCAAAGTGCTGATGGGAGTGGTTATCAGCCGTTGGTGCAAGCTTTAAGGAATGGCAATGTCGTTGTTGGTGAAAATTTCTTGCCCAAAGATTATAAAGGCGATCGTACGCTGTTGGGTAAAGAAATGGTCGATGTGGATGATTCTACGAAAGTGTACAAGATAGGGGGAGTTTCGAAGAAGGTGCGTTACAATGACTTTTGGCCTAACTACAGTGATCGGTATGTAGCCATTGAACTTCCTGAAAAGATAATGGTCGAACTTGACGATGAACTTTATCCTTCAAGTGTAGAAGTTTGTCTGCGTGTGAAGCCGGGGACTTCTAAAGACTTTGCGGAACATTTGATGAAATTGTCTGTCAACCAGTTGAGTGTCGGCAACTTATTCATCTTGAAAGTGCATGATTATGAAGATATACGGAATGATTTCCAGCAAGAGAGCTATAATCAGGTACAGGTACGTTTCTGGATGATGGGATTCTTATTGCTTAATATCCTATTGGGCATTGTCGGCACCTTCTGGTTCCGTACGCAGCACCGTCGTGCCGAGTCTGCGCTTCGTATAGCAGTCGGGGCCAGCCGGATGCAGCTTTGGCAACGTTTAAATAAAGAAGGATTGCTATTGTTGACTCTGGCTGCTTTGCCTGCCGCCGTCATCTGTTATAATATCGGCCATCTGGAGTTGACTGAAGGGTATATGGAGTGGGGAGTAGTGCGTTTTCTTATTACATTTGTCATAACCTATTTCCTGATGTCTTTAATGATTCTCGTTGGCATTTGGTTTCCTGCTCGTCAGGTAATTCGCATACACCCTGCCGAGGCGTTGCGCGAAGAATAAAAAACTTGGGCTATCTGTTTGTTTTCAATATAATTAACGTATCTTTGTCGGCATAATATTGAAAACACCGCAGGCTTTAATTATATGAATCGACGCTACTATTGTTTGCTTATCGTTCTGTTTTTTGCTGTTCTTATTCAGGCGGCAGCAGCGGAACGTACATACAATATCCTGTTTATACAGTCATACACCTCACAGACTCCTTGGCATAGCGACCTTAATCAGGGGTTGGTCAAAGGATTTAAAGAAAGTGGCCTGAAGGTGAATATAACAACGGAGTATCTTGATGCCGATTTTTGGGCATTCAACTCCGAGAAAGTAATTATGCGTCGTTTTTGTCAGCGTGCTCGTGACAGGCAGACCGATTTGATTATAACAGCAAGTGATGAAGCTTTCTATACTCTTTTTGCCTGTGGAGATTCGTTGCCTTTGCAGATACCGGTCGTGTTTTTCGGCATTAAGTATCCTGATATGGAGCTGATTGCTACTCATCCCAATGTTTGTGGGTTCACTGCCAATCCGGATTTTGATGTCATATTGCGTCAGGCGCAAAAGATATTTCCCCAGCGGAAAGAAGTGGTATGTGTGATAGATAACAGCTTTTTGAGTAACAAAGGCCTTGAAGATTTTGAAGAAGAGTGGAAAATCTTTCAAAAAGACAATCCGGATTATAGAATGAAAGTCTATAATACCCAAAATCATACAACGAGTCACATCATTGCTGCTATTTGTTACCCTCGTAACAGCTACGAACGTCTGGTGGTTGCTCCTAAATGGTCGCCTTTCCTTTCATTCGTTGGCAAAAACTCAAAAGCTCCCGTATTTTCGAGTCAGAATGTGGGGTTAACTAATGGCGTATTCTGTGCATACGATTCCGATAGTTATGCTTCAGCATTATCGGCAGCTCAAAGGGCTGCTTTAGTCTTAAAAGGTACATCTCCCCAAGAAATAGGAGTGACAGAAATCACGCAGGGATTCATCTATGACTATAAACAGTTGGATTATTTTCATATTGACCCTGATAAAGTATCCTCTAGCGGAACCATCGTCAACGAACCGTATTGGGAAAAATATAAATACCTTTTTATACTGCTCTATCCGTCTATCCTGGCGTTGCTGATAGCTTCTATCGTGTGGTTGATGCGTGCCAACCGGCGTGAGTCCAAACGACGGATTCAGGCACAGACCCGTCTGCTCGTGCAGAATAAACTTGTGGAACAGCGTAATGAGTTTGATAATGTATTTCATTCCATCCGTGATGGTGTGATAACGTATGATACCGATTTGCACATTCATTTCACAAACCGCTCCTTATTACAAATGCTGCATTTGCCGTATGAGTCAGGGGGCCGTTTTTATGAAGGAATGATGGCAGGCAGCATCTTCAAGATATATTATAACGGTCAGGATATTCTTCATTCTATGCTGAAGCAGGTAGCTGCTAAAGGAGAAAGTGTGAAGATACCCCAGGGAGCTTTCATGAAAGAAGTGCATAGTGATAAATACTTCCCGGTGTCGGGGGAAATAGTCCCGATCCGTTCAAAGGATACGATTACCGGTATGGCACTTTCCGCACGGAATATTTCGAATGAAGAAATGCAGAAGCGTTTCTTTGATATGGCAGTAGACGAAAGCTCCATCTATCCGTGGCAGTTTGATATGGAAACCAACTGTTTCATTTTCCCGCAAGGTTTCTTGAAACGTCTTGGATACGATGAATCGGTTACTACCATCTCCCGTGATGAAATGGATCGCACTATCCATCCTGATGATTTGAAGGAAATAAGTCCGTTATTTAATAGAGCATTGACAGGAGAAGATTCCAATACCCGTCTGAATTTCCGTCAGCGGAATGTCAACGGAGAGTATGAATGGTGGGAATATCGTTCTTCCGTAATCACGGGATTGACACAAGATTCATTGTACAATATATTAGGTGTTTGCCAGAGTATCCAGCGATATAAGACTGCCGAGCAGGAGATGAGAGAGGCTCGTGATAAAGCCCTCCAGGCTGACAAACTGAAATCGGCGTTCCTTGCCAACATGGGTCACGAGATTCGGACTCCGTTGAATGCGATTGTAGGTTTCTCCGATTTGCTAAGCGATACGAGTGGTTTTACAAGCGAAGAGATTGCCCAGTTTATCGGAACCATTAATAAGAATTGCGGCCTGTTACTGGCTTTGATTAATGATATTCTTGATTTGTCACGTATCGAATCGGGAACCATGGAATTTATGTTCGCCGAGCATAACCTGCCGCTGTTATTAAAGACCGTCCATGATTCTCAACGCTTGAATATGCCACCGGGAGTAGAACTGGTGTTGCGTATGCCCGAAAGTGATAAGAAATATCTTACGACAGATAATGTACGCTTGCAGCAAGTCGTGAATAATCTGATAAATAACGCTGCTAAATTTACGAGCAGCGGTTTCATTACTTTCGGCTATGAAGATGATGAGGTTCCCGGCTACACCCGCATCTTTGTGGAGGATACCGGAGTCGGTATTTCTGAAGAAGGTATCCGTCATATATTCGAACGATTCTATAAAGTCGATAATTTCACCCAAGGAGCAGGTTTGGGATTAAGTATTTGTCAGACCATCATCGAACGTCTGAATGGTACCATCTCCGTCACCTCCGAAGTAGGTAAAGGCACTCGTTTCACTGTGCGCCTTCCTAACTACTGCGAATAATCGAACGTTCACTTTTGGGCATAGTGTCCGAAAATGGACACTTTTCTTATTTTCTAATCTGTTGATAATAAAAACTTTACTTTTTTGGCACATCGTTTGATTCTCTCATAGTGGAAAATACTGTGTATAATGAAAAAGAAAAGTATATTGTTTGCTCTTGCTGCCGTTTGCCTGCCGTTGGCATTGTCGGCACAGAAGGAAAGGGAAATAACCTTGAATGAAGCTATTGCTATGGCGCGTATTCAATCTGTTGACGCTGCTGTTGCCTTGAATGAATTGAAAACGGCCTATTGGGAATTTCGTACCTTTCGTGCCGATCTTCTGCCGGAAGTCAACCTGACCGGAACCCTGCCTAATTATAACAAATCGTATAGTTCCTATCAAAATTCGGACGGTTCTTACGGTTTCGTCCGTAATAACACATTGGGGCTTACCGGTGATCTTTCTATCGATCAAAATATCTGGCTTACCGGTGGTAAACTCTCGCTGACTTCCTCTCTCGACTATATCAAGCAATTGGGAACCGGAGGAGACCGGCATTTTATGTCGGTTCCTGTCACATTACAACTTACACAACCCATCTTTGGAGTCAATAATATAAAGTGGAACAGACGCATCGAACCGGTTCGTTATGCCGAAGCGAAAGCAGCTTTTATCACTGCTACCGAAGAAGTGACGATGCGTGCCATCACTTATTACTTTAATCTTTTGTTGGCAAAAGAAAATCTTGGCACGGCGAAACAGAACCAGACAAACGCCGACCACCTTTATGAAGTAGCCCTTGCCAAACGCAAAATGGGGCAGATTTCCGAGAATGAACTCTTGCAGTTGAAGCTCTCCGCTTTGAATGCGAAGGCTGCATTGACGGAAGCAGAGAGTGATCTCAATGCCAAGATGTTCCAGCTCCGTGCCTTTTTGGGAGTAGGAGAGGATGAAGTACTAAACCCGGTTCTTCCCGAAGCTGTGGATGGCCCGAGGATGGAGTACAATCAGGTGTTAAATAAAGCATTGGAACGTAATTCTTTTGCACAGAATATCCGTCGCCGCCAGTTGGAAGCCGATTATGAAGTAGCTACTGCACGCGGAAATTTGCGTAGTGTCGATTTGTTTGCAAGCGTAGGGTATACGGGTGAGAACCGGAATTTTCCGGCCGTTTACAGGAACTTGCAGGACAATCAGATTGTTCAGGTAGGCGTTAAGATTCCGATTCTCGATTGGGGAAAACGCCGTGGGAAAGTCCGGGTAGCCAAGAGTAACCGGGATGTAGTGCTTTCAAAAATTCGTCAGGAACAGATAAACTTCAACCAGGATATTTTTCTGTTGGTGGAGCATTTCAATAATCAGGCACAGCAATTGGACATAGCCAAAGAAGCCGATGCGATAGCCCAGCAACGATATAAAACAAGTATTGAAACTTTCCTGATAGGTAAAATCAATACCTTGGATTTGAATGATGCGCAGAACTCTAAAGATGATGCGAGACAGAAACATATTTCCGAACTTTATTATTATTGGTATTATTATTATCAGATTCGCAGTCTGACACTATGGGATTTTCGTACCAATACCGAACTTGAAGCTGATTTTGATGAAATCATCCGGCAATAGAAAGGGGAGGAAAAAGCTTTTGAATCTTATGGAGGAACTTGCCGGAGATTATGGGAAAAGTTTTTCAAGTCTGCAAACAGACTATTGCGTATTTATGCCTGATTCATTTGGTATTACGAACTATTTATAGTACCTTTGAAACTCGATTTTAACACTCGGGAAATGAAAAATACGTAAATAATACAGAAAAATTCATCCCCCATTATAAATAAAGAAAGAAATAAAAAAAGAAATACTTCTTCTTGGAAGATTGAAAAAACAGAAGAAGTTTTCTTGGTAGAGGAATCTTGCAATTTTAACTATGATTCTGATAATTGATGACGACAGCGCAGTGCGTTCTTCGCTTAGCTTCATGTTGAAGCGGGCAGGATATGAAGCACAGACCGTTCCCGGTCCGCGGGAAGCTATGGAAGTAGTACGTTCCGTAGCTCCGGATTTAATCCTGATGGATATGAACTTCACTCTTTCTACAACGGGTGAGGAGGGTTTGACCCTACTCAAACAAGTAAAAATATTCCGTCCCGAAACACCGGTGATATTGATGACTGCTTGGGGAAGTATCCAACTTGCCGTGCAAGGAATGCAGGCAGGAGCTTTTGATTTCATAACGAAGCCCTGGAATAATGCCGCCTTGTTGCAACGCATCGAAACGGCACTCCAACTTTCGGGCACTCCACAGGAACCAACGCAGGAACAGAGCGATTCTTTCGACCGCAGCCACATCATCGGGCGTAGCCAGGGATTGATGGATGTGTTGAATACGATTGCCCGCATAGCAAAGACCAATGCCTCTGTTCTCATTACAGGGGAAAGCGGAACAGGTAAGGAATTGATAGCCGAGGCCATTCATATTAATAGTCAGCGAGCCAAACACCCCTTTGTGAAAGTGAATCTTGGAGGTATCTCTCAAAGCCTGTTCGAAAGTGAAATGTTCGGGCACAAGAAAGGAGCTTTTACCGATGCTTCCGCAGACCGTATCGGACGTTTCGAAATGGCAAACAAAGGGACGATTTTTCTGGATGAAATAGGTGATCTCGATCCTTCGTGCCAGGTGAAGTTACTGCGTGTATTGCAGGATCAGACATTTGAAGTGCTCGGCGACAGCCGTCCGCGTAAGACGGATATCCGGGTAGTATCAGCCACCAATGCCGATTTGCGCAAAATGGTAGGCGAACGTACTTTTCGTGAAGACCTCTTCTATCGTATCAATCTGATAACTGTGAAGCTGCCGGCCTTGCGCGAACGTCGCGAAGATATTCCCTTGCTGGCACGTCATTTTGCCGACCGTCAGGCGGTAACCAACGGATTGCCTCGTACGGAGTTCTCTGCCGATGCCCTGCAATTCTTGAGCCGTTTGCCCTATCCGGGGAATATTCGTGAATTGAAGAACTTGGTGGAACGTACCATTCTGGTAAGTGGTAAACCGCTGCTTGATGCTTCCGATTTTGATGCGCAGTATATTCGCCACGATGACGCAAGAGTAACCGAAGGCGCAGCTCTGGCTGGTATGACTTTGGATGAAATAGAACGCCAGACTATTCTCCAGGCGTTGGACCGTTACAAAGGAAATTTGAGTCAGGTAGCTACGGCATTGGGTATCAGCCGTGCAGCACTCTATCGCCGTCTCGAAAAATATAATATAACAATGTGATAGATTTAGGCACGTGCCTAATAATATTAAGATTAACCGTTAACCACAGATAACGTGCGTATAAAAGGATTCTTTTACATACTAGTCTTTCTGCTGCTGGCATTAGGTAGTGTATTGCTGTTCCTTTCCAGTCAACTGGATACAATCTTTTTCTACATAGGGGAGGGGCTGATATTTTTCATCCTCATTTATTTGACCTTTTTCTATCGTAAGATTGTGAAGCCGTTGAATACAATCGGAAGCGGTATGGAACTGTTGCGTGAGCAGGATTTCAGTAGCCGTCTTAGTCCTGTAGGCCAATATGAGGCCGATCGTGTGGTGAATATCTTCAACCGCATGATGGAACAGCTCAAGAATGAACGTCTCCGCCTGCGTGAACAGAATAATTTTCTCGATTTGCTGATTAAAGCTTCTCCGATGGGAGTGATTATAACTTCCCTTGATGAAGACCTTTCGGAATTGAATCCGATGGCTTTGAAAATGCTGGGTGTTCGTTTGGAAGACGTACAAGGCAAGAAGATGAAAGAGGTTGATTCTCCGTTAGCGGTGGAATTGGCCAACCTCCCGAAAGGAGAGAAGGTAACCGTCCGTTTGAACGACTCGAATATCTACCGGTGTACTCATTCTTCTTTCATTGATCGTGGATTTCAGCATCCCTTCTACTTGGTAGAAACCCTCACCGACGAAGTGATGAAAGCGGAAAAGAAAGCATACGAGAAAGTGATTCGCATGATTGCCCACGAAGTGAACAACACGACTGCCGGCATTACTTCCACACTGGATACGGTAGAACAAGCCCTTTCCAGCGAAGAAGGAATGGAAGACATCTGCGACGTGATGCGTGTATGTACCGACCGTTGTTTCTCGATGAGTCGTTTCATCACTCGTTTTGCCGATGTGGTGAAAATCCCCGAACCGACACTTTCTTCTGTCAATCTGAATGATTTGGTTTTCACCTGCAAGCGGTTTATGGAAGGAATGTGTAATGACCGTCGCATCACACTCCGCATGGAAATAGACGAAAGTCTGAAAGATGTGATGCTGGATGCCGCTTTGTTTGAGCAAGTACTCGTAAATATCATCAAAAATGCAGCGGAAAGCATTGAAGCCGATGGGGAAATAATAGTCCGCACCCTCGCTCCGGCTACTGTTGAAGTGATAGATAACGGTCAGGGAATCAGCAAAGAAACAGAAGCTAAACTGTTCAGTCCTTTCTTCTCTACCAAACCGAACGGTCAGGGAATCGGACTCATCTTTATTCGCGAAGTACTGATGCATCATGGGTGCACATTCTCTTTGCGAACCTATGCCGACGGACTGACCCGATTCCGTATTACTTTCCCCTAATTGTGTCAAATAAGAACATTTCTTCCGTCAAATAGACCTTTTTTTGTCTTGAAATCACTCCTACCTTTGCCCCGCTCAATTCAATAGGATTTAAGGTATGAGATTAATGAAAAAAGGCACATTGACGTTCTTTCTTTTATTGGCTATCAGTATTCCGCTCAGTGCGCAGTATGTGGTACAAGGGGTGGTGACTGATTCTCTGACCAAAGAACCTTTGCCTTATGCATCTGTACGCTTAAAAGACACGACCGAAGGAACTACTACCGGAAGCGACGGACGCTTTTACTTCAAAACCCACCGCTCCGAAGCAGTGCTTGTAATCTCTGTAATCGGATATAATGACTATGTCCGCACCATTCGCCCTGCCCGTAATGCATCCTATAAAGTAGCACTTGCGCCTACCGAATACGCGCTTGGTGAAGTGGTAGTCAAACCCAAACGTGAGCACTACCGGAAGAAAGATAATCCCGCCGTAGAATTTGTCCGCCGCATGATTGAAAGCCGTGACAACTACTCTCCCTACGAGAAAGACTTCTGGCAACGCGAACGTTATGAAAAGACCACCTTTGCGTTGAATAACTTCGATGAAGAGAAACAGAAAAAATGGCTATATCGTAAATTTGATTTCCTGACAGAATATGTAGATACTTCTGCCGTTACCGGTAAACCGATTCTGACGGTATCAGCCCGTGAACTGCTTGCCACAGACTATTACCGGAAATCTCCCCGTTCCGAGAAGCAATGGGTGAAAGGACGCAAACAGGCCGGTGTCGATGAGTTTCTCTCTAAACAAGGGATGCAGGCAGCCATCAATGAAGTCTTCAAAGACGTCGATATCTACGAAAACAACATTTCCCTGTTTACGAATAAGTTTGTCAGTCCCTTGTCCCGTATCGGCACAGGCTTTTATAAATATTACCTGATGGACACGTTGCAGATTGCCGGAGAGCTTTGTGCAGACCTCGCTTTCACGCCTTTTAATTCCGAGTCTTTCGGTTTCAACGGACACCTGTATGTGACGCTCGACTCTACCTACTTTGTTAAACGTGCCGTATTCAACTTTCCCAAAAAGATAAACCTGAACTTTGTAGACTACATGTTGCTCGAACAGGAATTTAAGCGCGCTGAAGACGGCACACGCCTGCTCGATCATGAAAGTATCACTGTTGAGTTTAAACTGACCGAAGGACAGGACGGTATTTTTGCCCGCCGGGTAGCGGATTACAGCAACTACACCTTTACGCCGACTGCTGAAGCCGACAAAGCCTTCACCAAACCCGAACGTATTATTGAAGAGACGGAAGCCCTGTCGCGTCCCGAATCATTCTGGGCGGAGAATCGTCCGCAAGCCGCCATCTCCCAGCAGGAAAACTCGGTAGACCGCCTGATGACACAATTACGCAGTTATCCGGTGTATTACTGGACGGAGAAAGTGCTTTCCATTCTCTTTACGGGATATATTCCCACCTCCAAAGAAGCACCACTTTTCTATATCGGCCCGATGAATGCCACTATCAGCGGTAACACATTGGAAGGCCCCCGTATCCGTGCCGGAGGTATGACTACCGCCTGGCTCAATCCGCACCTGTTTGGCAAAGGATATGTGGCTTACGGGTTTAAAGATGAAAGAGTGAAAGGATTGGCGGAACTGGAATATTCTTTCAAGAAGAAGAAAGAATACGCCAATGAATTTCCCATCCATTCATTGAAATTGCGTTACGAATCAGATGTGAACCAGTATGGACAAAATTACCTGTATACAAGCAAAGACAATGTGTTCTTGGCCTTGAAACGTGAGAAGGACGACCGTATCGGCTATTTCCGGCAGGCGGAGATGACCTATACCAATGAGTTTTATTCCGGCTTTTCTTTCCAGTTGACAGCGCGTACACGGAAAGATGAGTCCTCCTACCTGATTCCTTTTTTAAAGAAAGAAGGAGATACCTACACCCCGGTAAAAGATTTCTCTATCAGTGCCGCAGAGTTGAAGTTGCGTTATGCTCCGAATGAGAAATTCTTCCAGACTCAATGGAACCGTTTTCCCGTATCGTTGGATGCACCGGTGTTTACCTTGTCTCATACCATTGCCGGAAAAGGAGCGTTGGGCAGCGATTACACTTACAATCATACCGAAGCCGGTATTCAGAAACGCTTCTGGTTTTCCGCGTTCGGCTATACGGACGTTATACTAAAAGCAGGTAAAGTGTGGGATAAAGTACCTTTCCCGTTGCTTATCATGCCTAATGCCAACCTTTCTTATACCATCCAACCGGAATCTTACTCGTTGATGAATGCGATGGAGTTTATGAACGATGAATATTTCTCGTGGGATGTTACTTATTTCCTCAACGGATGGCTGTTCAACCGGGTACCGTTGTTGAAAAAACTAAAATGGAGGGAAATAGTTTCCTGTCGTGGATTATATGGACATTTGAGCGATAAAAACAACCCGGCTTTGAGTGACGGTTTGTTCGCTTTTCCGATAGAAAACACACAAACAATGGGAAAAACACCTTATGTGGAGGCGGGTGTCGGTATTGAAAACATTTTCAAGGTGTTACGTTTGGACTATATCTGGAGGATCACTTATCGTGATTCGCCCGGGATTGACAGATCAGGCTTGAGAATAAGTCTCCACATGACCTTTTAAAAGTTAAATCCTGCTAATTGCAATG
>ENA-UALK01000342-UALK01000342.1-human-gut-metagenome-genome-assembly--contig:-NODE-342-length-19213-cov-5.277586_pt1 | contig 19213 bp, 13 predicted proteins | sample MGYA00243703_ERZ654476 | MGnify/ENA primary metagenome ERZ654476 (study PRJEB26926, sample SAMN06164821) | human gut metagenome | biome: ENVO:00009003; feature: ENVO:2100002; material: ENVO:00002003...
CCAACTTCGAGCATACCGTATTGGTGGTAAGCCACGACCGTCACTTCCTCGACTCCGTTTGTACGCATACGGTGGACATCGACTATGGAAAGATTAATCTCTTTGCCGGTAATTATAGCTTCTGGTATGAGTCCAGCCAGCTTCTCGTAAAGCAGATGAAGGAAGCCAACAAGAAGAAAGAAGAAAAGATCAAAGAACTTCAGGAGTTTATTTCCCGATTCAGTGCCAACGCTTCCAAGTCCAAACAGGCGACTTCCCGTAAGCGTGCCCTGGAAAAGATCCAGCTTGACGATATGCGTCCGTCCAGCCGTAAATACCCATATATCGATTTCCGTCCAAACCGCGAGATCGGTAACGAAGTCCTTATGGTGGAGAACCTTTCCAAGACCATCGACGGTGTGAAAGTTCTGGATAACATTTCTTTCACACTCGGTCATGATGACAAAGTAGCTTTTGTTGGTGCTAACGAACAGGCAATCACTACTCTGTTTAAGATCCTGGTCGGTGAAATGGAACCGGATGAAGGAAATTATAAATGGGGTGTTACCACTTCTCAGGCATATTTCCCTAAGGACAACACTGCAGAGTTCGATAATGACCTTACCATTACAGACTGGCTGACACAGTACTCTGAGATCAAGGATGCTACTTATGTTCGTGGCTTCCTCGGACGTATGCTCTTCCCCGGTGAAGACGGCATCAAACGTGTACGTGTTCTTTCCGGTGGTGAGAAGGTTCGCTGTCTTCTTTCCAAGATGATGATCTCCGGTGCAAACATTCTCATCCTTGATGAGCCAACCAACCACCTCGACATGGAGAGCATCACAGCACTGAACAACGGTCTGATCAAATTCCCGGGTGTTATCCTTTTCACCTCACATGACCATCAGTTCGTACAGACAACAGCCAACCGTATCATGGAAATCCTTCCAAACGGAACCATGATCGACAAGATCACTACTTACGATGAATATCTGGCAAGTGATGAGATGGCTAAGAAACGTCACGTATTCGAGATCAACGAAGAGGACGCTTCCGATAACTAAAGAATAAAATAACAGGGTACGGCTAAGCCGTACCCTGTTATTTTATTCAGTCTTCATGATAATATCCGCCAGCTTTCCGCCTGTCACCTTAAGCAGATCAGTAAGGGAAACCTTCAGCGTCAGTCCGATACGGCCGCCGCTCACATAAATCTCTTCAAATTCTCCTGCAGATGCATCAAACACAACAGGATAAGGTTTCTTCATTCCCAGCGGACTGCAGCCGCCTCTCACATATCCGGTAATCTTTGTGATATCCTTCACATGGATCATGTCCACTGTCTTCTCACCGACAGCCTTTGCAGCCGCCTTACGGTCAACTTCCTTTTCAATCGGAACTACAAAAACGAAATAACCGCCGCTCTTTCCTTCCATTACCAGAGTCTTAAAAGACTGGTCATAGGGTGCTCCAATCTTATCCGCACTGTGGATCCCGTCAATAAATTCATCACATTCATAGGAGAACGCCTCATATTTAACCTTCTGTCTGTCCAGCATTCTCATTGCATTTGTCTTAGCTTCTTTTGCCATTTTTTCTCGCCTGTCCTTTCTGTCCTCTGGCATATATTGATTCCTCCATGTCTCTGTCCTGAGACTGCTCAAAACTCTGGTCTTGTCTCAGTTCCTGATTTCGCCTGTAAATCTGCTCAGTGCTTTCTTCATCAACCGTTTCTTCATCCTCTTCAGAAACCGGTTTGTTGATAGCAAACTGAATCAGCATACCCAGAACTGCAAATCCCACACTCATTCCCAGTCCATAGGGAATATCTGCCAGATTTCCAAGCTGTGCAAGGGAAACCCCTGCCATAATACCACCGATCAGACTTGTAGCCACAATCAGCACTTCCCTGCAGTATTTCACCGCCATGGAACCAAGAGCTACGCCGATCAAAATACATGCAAAAAATACTGCGGAGCTGGTAGGATGCAGGAAATAAATACTGGCCGCCCAGCCGATACCTGCTGCCAAGATAAACACACCTGCCTTATAGATCAGAAATGCAATCACTGCGAACACAACTCCTGCCGCCAGTGCTGCGATCAGCATTGTTGATTTCTCCTGTATTCCCATTGTATGTACAACCACCAACGCAAGACCGCCGCCTACCAGAAAACCTCCCAGCATCATCCAGAAACGCAGAAGCCTGTATCCCAGAATACAGTTCAGCACTCCAAACACAAGGATCACTGCAAATATTACCATCATAAAACGATTCACCAGATCTGAATCCATAAAACTCCCGGCAATACTCAGCGCATTTCCAAATATATCTGTCATATTAACCATAATTTTCAGTCACTCCTTTTAGTTATATATTTATAGCGTTCCTTATCATCAACTGACACATTTCTCTTAGAACCGCCGCACATCCTCGCGGGGCATTTATTTCAGTCGGAGATCAGACTGCCACTGAGATAAGTTTATAATCAACTCACTGATAGAAGCGGGAGTCTTCTCAGCTGAACTAAACTCGTCAGAACATGAAGTATAAGGTCTTCATATTGTCGATCACGCCGTAATGATAGGAAATCTGTGACAGCCCATGGACTTCCATATAATATTTTGCGATATCCTGGATATGATTACTGTCGATCAGATCCATATATGCCTCATCATAAGCCCCCTGGCTGCCAAACTTAAAGCGTACCACCGCAGCATCACTGTCAATGCGCAGTCTGCACAGGTCATATACACTGCTCCAGTCATAGGTATCAAAACAGGCGCCATTTCTCACATAGAAATTCATGTCAGTCGCTGTACACGCAGGAACAGGAAACTCATCAGAGACCGTATAATTCTCCTCGTACTCCTGTGGGAACGGACACAGATAATCATAGATCGTTGTCTTATGCTCTGCCAGCAGCGTGGCATCACCCTCCAGAAAGTCCGGCTGGTCCCCATTGGTGGCATCCACATAATAATACTGTCCGTTCAGCTCTACAATATTCCAGGCATGTCCCTGGGTACTGTTTGCAGCATCACCCTCCACATAAATACAGGGGATATCCAGACGCTCCAGCAGATACTGCACTGCTCCCGCATAGCCCGCACATACCGCCTGTTTCTTCCAGAAAGCTCCTGCTATACTCTGGTCATCATCAGAGATCACATATTCTGTATTGTCTATGACATAAGTATAAACAGTCATTACCTTCGTGTAATCATCAGCACCATCCGGAATCTGCGATAACACCTCCTGATATGCATTCTCCATAGCCTGCGTGATCTCCTGTCTCTGCTCCTCTGTATAAGTATATCCCGGAGAAAACTGACAGTAATCTCTGCCCGAATAAGTCGTCTTATAAACTTTCTCCCGGTTATGTACCCAGAACAGCTCCGGATGATCCTTCAGCACTGCATGATACACTCTGTCTATCTCATTATCTCCTGAGAGAGACAGATAAAATTTATCCTCAAAGCTTCTGATCCCCTCAAGGATCTCGCGGTAGCCTCTCTGTTCATCCTCATTAAGAAGGCCGAAATAATACTCCTGATGTCCTTCATCCGTCTGCGCTACCTCCTGCTTCTTAAGAGTCCTTACTTCCCCCGGCTCCTGCAAAGCTCTCCCACCGATGATCAGTCCACCGGCCAGAAGCACCACCACAGGCACCATAAGAATCAGACGCAGCCCGGAAAATCTCTTTTTGCTCATTCAATAATCCTTCTTGGTTATTATTCTATAAGTCTGATATTACATTACTATTTCATTCTGTTTTGTCACATTTAGAATTGTTATTCGTTACTGTTCACTCCGTTCACAGTAACTGTTATTCTAATGTATCTTATTATAGCCCAGAACACTTCTCCTTGTAAACCGATAAAAATAAGTTAACACTATTTTATAATAAAAATTGTCCTTCTTACAAGATAAACATTGCATATTTCCAATTAAAGAGATACACTAAAAAGTAAGTATAACTGCTCTGTATCCCATCAGACAACAGGATGTCGGACAGACATATACAAGTAACATATTGAGGGAGTATTGTAATAAATGAGCATCAAAATACCTATAGAAACTTCTGCCAGACATCTGCATATCTCGCAGGAAGATTTTGAAAAATTATTCGGAGAAGGAAGCAAACCACATTTTATCAAAGAATTAAGCCAGCCCGGACAATATCTGTGCCAGGAACGAGTAACTGTCAAAGGACCGAAAGGTACTTTCGAAAACATGGCACTTCTCGGTCCTTTCCGCAGCGACACGCAGGTAGAAATGTCCCTTACAGACACCAGAAAACTGGGGATTCCAAGCGTAATACGCCAGTCCGGTGATATCGAAGGAACTCCCGGCTGTATTTTATCCGGTCCATGCGGTGATATCGAAATCCCCAGAGGGGTCATCGTAGCCAAACGCCACATCCACATGACTCCGGATGAAGCACTTGCCCTGCATATCAAAGACAACGACGAGGTCTTCGTCCTGACCAAAAGCTACGGACGCGCACTTATCTACGCAGATGTAGTAGTCAGAGTCCACAGAAATTATCACCTGGCAATGCACGTAGACACTGATGAAGCCAACGCATTCAACAGCGATACAGAACCTTACGGCGTGATCGTCAGGTTCTTTGACAGTAACTTCAACACAGATAAGTGGATAGAAGACGAACTGTCAGGGATACGCAGATAAAATCCGACTTACCCGGCTAAAATAGCAGACGAATATAAAAAGGTTCCACAGTAACATTCAATTGATGATACTGCGGAACCAATTTTAATGCGTTTCAGCCAGCCATTCTTTAATCGTTTTTTCCGTTTCACCAAGGATTCTTGCTATTCTTTCTATGGATTCTCCTTCCTGCGCAAGCGAGATGGCTATGCTTTTTGCCTTTCTTAATTCACCCTGCTTTTCATAAATTGCCTGCAGTTTCTGTTCCTCTTCCTCTTTGTCATACTCAAATATACTCATCGCAATAACCTCCGCGCGGTTGACTCTGAGAAAATCCGCCAGAATTCCTTTCTGAATACATTCATCCACTGCTTCTTTTACAGCGGAATCCAAGCTCATAGTCTCCGCATTTTCACGTACTTTTTCTACATATTGCGCATATTCTCCAAGAATCCTGCACTGCTCCATCAATTTCCTGTTGCAGTCCCTGTTGATATTGATCGTAACTACCTTTAACTCCAGATTAGGCTCTCCCTGCTGGTTTTCGTAAGATTCTGACAGACAGTTCGTCCATCTGTCCGGCATTTTCCGCTTTCCATTATAGAATACAATAAAATTCGGTGCCGGTAATTTCAGCAGTATTGATGAATACAGGGATTTTCTGTCCACTAATTTCTGATATTCACCGGATATATAAAACAAATCCCTCAATGGCATATTAGGATTGTAGGTTGACTGGTGTTCATACAGAAAAAGATTCGTATCAATGATAAACGCCAGATCATTCTTCATTCCCATATAGATTGCATTTTCCAGTGTAACAATCTCCAACTTCGTTTCATCTGTATACGCTGTCCCATTGATTGCATTGTACAGAGATAACAGATTTCTCCTGTCAGAAAACAGTTTTCGGAATACTGTATCCTTGTAATTACGGTTTGCAGTGACTTTTTTGTTCTTTCTTTTTGTCATAGACAATACCTCCTGTGTCAGCAGGAATGTAAGAACATACTGCTCTTTTCTAAATTGTTCAGAACTCCTGCTTTTTTAATTTAATTGGAATTAAAAGCATGGATTTCTGAAATGAATTTAGAATATAAGATGGCAAAATGCCCTGAAACTTAAGAGAAATATGCTTTGGTTTTATACTAGCATGCTTCTTCAGTAGTTTCAAGACATTTTTATAGAATTTAATTTGACTATAGTTTGTAAAATTATTACGCATTAGTCCAGATCAAAGAGCTGGCGCTGTTTCAGGTCAACGGAGGTCCAGACAGTTCGTGTATTTGGTTTGCTATAAAGATAAACTGTACTGGATACTTTTGCATATACTTTACAATTGTTTTTATAGGTATATGTGCCATCTGCATTTTGCTTATTTACCGACAGCTCCTTTTTTGTAACCTGCCTATCTTCTGTCTGCACCGCTTTCCTTATAGTAGCGTTCCTTGCTCTGATACATTCTTGCATCTGCAGCTTTTGAAATTTCATATGCACTACCCCAGTTTCTCTCTGTGCTGAAAACCCATCCGTACGAAACAGTCATTGAATCAACAAACTTTCCATGCCAGTTTGCCACATTGGAGTCGAAGCTATGTATCAGCTCTTCCACCTGGTTTGGATTCTCTGTGATGATCACTGCAAATTCATCTCCACCGATTCTGTATACCTTTCCATACTCATGAAAGCTGTCTCTCATGCAATCTGCCGCTGCGCATATAAGCTCGTCTCCTGCCATATGGCCATAAGAATCATTTGCCCGTTTTAATCCGTTCAGATCTACAGAAATGTATACCCATTCCTCACTAAGATTAAGCTTTTTCATATCATTTTCATATGCGTGCCTGTTTAAACATCTGGTAAGCTCATCCGTATTTGAGGTGTATATCAGTTTTTCTTTTTCCAGTCTTTCTTTCATCACTTTGGAAAACATATAGGTTATACAGCAGGATGCCAGTACCAAATATGCGCCTACTATAAAAATAGCAATCATGCCGCCCTGCTGATAAAATGAATCCTCTACAGTTACAAAAACAATATAGTTATCATTCTGGCGCATCATGCATCTGCAGTGCTTTCCATCCATTCTGATCTGTGTTACAGTCGCACCGTCATCACTGTCAGGATTCGCTGATATCCCCACATCTTCCAGTTTTTTCCCTAATTTGCTACTGTCCGTGGCTCCTTCTATTACCTGTGTATCCGCATCTGCAACTATAATTTCAATGCCTTTATATACCGGCATTCTGGCAACTACATTGGAAATGTTATTCTGCTTTATTTCATTGAGAAGTCTCTTTGGCTCAATTCCCACCTGGATCATCTTGGTTCCGTCTTCATTCCAGGTGATGGCATACATCATTTTCTTTCCCTCTGCAGTATTTGGAGTAACATCCTGGCACATGGTCAGCGATTTATTCTTAAGCATGGGCTTAAAATACTCCATCTGCGCACCGGAATCAAAATTATAGCCAAAATACTTGGGCGCAGAACCACTGTAAATAGTTCCCTGATCATCAAACAGATGTATCTCATCAACGGCCATTAATTTTGCTATTTTCTGCAGCTCATTCACATCATATTCTACCGCCGGATCAGCATCAATCATATATGACACAGCTTTAGCCCTTACAATATAATCGTCCTTTAACGATTCGATCAGCTCGTTCCTGCTCTCATCATTTTTATCAAGCACAGTAATCACACGATCAAGAAGCACCTTTGATGTTCTATGGGCATTTTTGTCATTAACATATTTCAAAATGCTCGCTTCAAGGAGTAAGGCAACCACAATTATCATAATAGATAAAATTATAATTTTTTTCTTCTTCATATTTCCCGTTCCTTTGTCAGATATGTGGTTTTAGTGTAGCAAACGGCAGATGGGATGTCAACCTGGGAATCGTGTGCAGGCATCAGAAACATTGTACAATTTTTATAAATTTTCCCATTATCATTGCTATTTTTTGGTAAAAAGAGTATACTTTGAAATACTAAACATCAGGAGTACAAAATTATGAACACACACTCATCCGGATATTACAGCATAGACAAAGACTATAATATCCTAAGCTATAACGACACTGCCAAACAGCTGTACCCCAATCTCCAGCCGGGAGTGAAATGCTATAAGGCACTTATGGGGCTTGATTCCCCATGCCCACCCTGCCCTGTAGCACTGGGGATACAGGGACCAAAGACTTACCTGGATCCGATCCGCCATATTTATGAAACAGTTGATGCAGTAGAGACTGTACAGCCCGATGGCAGCAGAGGACATGCACTTGTATTCAGCACAGTAGCCGAAGGAGAAAGCCTGTCAAAGTCTATTCCCACAGGTGAGAACTCTCTCCGTCTGCTGGGTGCCATCAACCTGCTTGCTTCTGACTACATGTCTGTTTATGGCGTAAACCGGGAAACCGGGAAAATCTCCGTATATCGTTCCAGATTTACTGATGCTTTTGCGGATCTCGATATTAAAGATAATTCAGACTATAAACTGTCATTTGATTTTCTCATTCAGAAATATGTTCATCCGGATGAGCGTTCCTATGTATCCAGACACCTGAATTATGAAACCCTGCTGGAAAGACTTTCTCAGGAAGCCTCTTTCAAATTCCATTTCAGGCTTGTCACAGATACTGTCCATTACTATTATCTGCTCATTGCCAGAAACGGAAACGCCGATGACTATCGGGATTTTGTGATTGCAGTGGCCTGTGAAGACAATGATGTGACAGCACGCAAGATTTATGAAAACCAGCTCCACTCTCTTCTGGCATCCATTACCCATGCTGCCGGCTACTTTCATCTCGACCTTACAGATGATAAGATTCTGAAGATCGGAGGAACCTCTGCCCTGGCCTATGGGCTGGATGCTGACGCTTCCATTGACCATTTTATCGCAGAGACTGCTGTTTTCATACCGGTATTAAAGGACAGAAACGATTTCATCAATGCATTTTGCCGCAGTTCCCTGATGAAAAGCTATGAGGACGGTCAGGTGGAAGTCACCAGGGTTTCCCGCTGTCTCTACGATGACAATATAGCCAGGATTTCCAAATATGTGGCGAGACTGCTGCTCAATCCTTCCAACAACCATCTGGAAGCAATCCTCTACGGTGAAGATGTCACCAGAACACAGGAAGCCTATGAGACACAGGTAAGTATTGTCCAGACACTGAGCAGCAACTACCTGAACGTATACCTGATCAACCCCAGAGAAAAAACTCTCTCTGTGATCAAGCAGGAAGACCATGATGTCCCTGATCCAGACAAAAAACACAAGGATACATACCCCTATGATCTTTTCCTCTCAGACTATATCCGGCAGCGTGTACATCCTGATGACCGTACAATGCTGGAAGAATCCCTGGAACTGGGTAATGTAATGGATGTTTTGTCCGGTCAGTCCGAATACAAGGGAAATTACCGGATAAATGACAGGGACAGTATCCATTACTATCAGTTCCGCTTTATCAAAAACGAAGACTCCGGTATCATTGTTCTGGGATTTCTGAATGTGGACGATGTGGTGGAATCAGAGATTCGGCACCAGAAGCTCCTTAAAGAAGCTCTTGATACTGCCGAACGCGCCAATGCTGAGAAATCCAATTTTCTTTCCCGTATGTCACACGATATGCGTACGCCGCTGAATGGGATCATTGGTCTGCTGGAAATTGATAAAAAACATGAAAATGATGTTAAATTCCTTAAAAATAATCGTGAAAAAGCATTCATTTCAGCCAGTCATCTGCTCTCTCTCATCAATGATGTGCTGGATATGTCCAAGATCGAGGAGGGCGGACTTGTACTCAACCATGAACCTTTTGATCTGATTAGATATGAAAAAGAGACACAGATGCTGATTGATATGCAGGCACAGAAAAACGGCATTGATTTCACCGTTCATATCGCACCGGAGATATACAAACACCCCTTTGTATATGGAAGCCCTCTGCATCTCCGTCGTGCCATGATGAATATTTACAGTAACTGTATCAAATACAACAGAGAGAATGGGGCGATCCATACAGAGGTTGATGTTCTCCCTTCCCATGATCATAAACTGGTCTGCAGATGGACGATCTCTGATACGGGAATCGGCATCAGCAGAGAATATCTGAAAAAGATCTTTGAACCGTTTACTCAGGAGAACGTAGATGCCCGAAGTGTATATCATGGCACCGGACTGGGTATGAGCATTGCCAAAGCGCTATTTGAACAGATGGGTGGTACCATTGAGATTTCCAGTACTCCGGGTATCGGAAGTACTTTTGTGATCACGCTACCTTTTGAAGAAGCAGAAGAAAGGGATATCTCTTCTGAAACGGAAGCTGAGCGAAACTCCATCCAGGGCATAAAGATCCTGCTGGCGGAGGATAATGAGATAAACAGAGAGGTGGCACAGGTACTCCTTGAAGAGGAGGGTGCTGTGGTAACTGCAGTATCCAATGGCAGGGAAGCTGTGAAATTTTTCTCCCGTCACCCTGAGGGGACATTTGATGTGATACTTATGGATATTATGATGCCTCTGATGGACGGATACGAAGCCACACGCCAGATCCGGAAGCTTGACAGGGCAGACGCTTCTTCCATTCCCATCATTGCACTGACCGCCAATGCTTTTGCAGAAGATGTCCGCCACGCACTGGGCTGTGGCATGAACGCACATCTGGCCAAACCACTGGATGTAGAAAAAATGATCCATACGATCGCTCTATGCCTGTAATGAAATATTTTTTCGCAAATATTGCACAGTAACCGATTCTGTGCTATCATGCTAAAAAAAGCTTAAGGGGTAAAGTAGTATATATTTTACCCCTGGCATAACTATTATTTAACATTTTTATTTACAGGTAAAATACATGCAAAAAAGCGATAAAGGCTTTACCCTGGTTGAACTTGTAGTCGTGATCGCAATCCTGGCAATTCTTGTCGGACTCTTGGCACCTTCTTACACAAAATATGTGGAACGAAGCCGCGAATCAACAGACCTGGCAAACGTCCGTACTGAGTATGGTGAAATGATGGCAGATATAAATCTGGAGGGAAAAAATCCCGAAGAGGCTAAGAGAACAGTTAAGCTGAAACAGAAAATAGATGACTGGCAGTCCGCAAAAACTATCACCATCGCCGGGATTTCCCATACTGTAGGTGAGGACAATACTGACAACTGGGTAGGAATTCCCCATGCCGGTGGAAACTGTGAGATTTCCCTTAATGATGATAACAGTGTAAGATTTACATGGACAGATGGAAATGGGAGTGGTGTGAAGAAATATCCGTTTAATATTGATGAAGATTTGATGGGGCCGCTCAAGGATTCTGGTTTATTAACCACTGATGCTGATATAATGAATACATATAACTTTGAAATTGATTCCAAAGCAGGTACCAAAAGAGTTAAGAAAATTGAAAACGAAATTGCCAAAAAAGAAAAAAGTCTGCTGAAATACGGTACCTGGGCATATTATGGAAATGGAAATGGAAGATTTTCATCCGATCGTTATCTTTTTTGGACTTCTTTAGACACCAATAAAGTAGGTGTTAACCAAAAAATCCCAGTTATTATCAGCACAACAGATGGCAAATTCTATGTTTCCGAAACAACAACTGCTACTCGCTCCAAAAAAACTTATGTGACAATCCTTGCAACTGTAAAAACGCTAAACGATTACAAAAAATATCTTTCTTCAGATCAAAAATACGATACTTTGCAGGACGCTTACGATGCATATGAAAAGCTACTTACCGAAGGTAAATATATGAAATATAAGGATACTCTGCCAAAATTATAAAAAATTCCCTGTTCAGACCAGAAATAAAATATTTCCGGCCGGGCAGGGAATTTCTTTCTTCACTGATTATCATACCGCATCCTTATACACTCTCTGGATATGCATTGCCAGATATCCTGTCTCTGTTTCATCCAGCTTATGTCCAATACATCCTTCCAGGTTTTTACAGATGTCAGTGGCAACCTTATAGGCCTGGGGATACTGATCCAACATATATTCATTCATGTCCAGATTCAGCTTCTCTCCTGTAGATGCACGCGCTACCATATACTTCATATGGTTCATCAGACGATTATAGGACAGTGACAGTACATCGATTGGCTTACCTGTTGCTTTCTCGATCATATCTATACACTCTCTCACTGCTCTCGCAGTCTGCATGGCAACAGATACCTTCTCGTCACCAATTGCAGAATGAATATGCAATGCCACATATCCAACCTCATGATCATCAATCTCTATCTGAAGTCTTTCTCTCAGAATTGTTTTCAGTGTTTCCGCAACTTTAAATTCACTGTAGAAAAGAACCTTGATATCCTCTGTCAGCGGATTGCTGATCTGCTCATTTCTGCGGATTCTTGCGACTGCAAAAGAAATATGGTCAGCAAGTGGAAAAAGAATCCCTCTGTCTATGGAATCTCCAAACACTTTCTGTGACTCTGTCAGAATTGCATCTGCAATCTCCAGATACTCCGGCTCTATTCCCTTTACCAGTTCCTTCGCAGATCCACGCTCTGTCTCCTGTTCCAGACGATATGTAGTGCATCCCTCCGGCTTATCAAAACGCTGGCTGACCTTTTTTCCAAAGCCAACACCTTTGCCAAGAATCACATACTCCTTATTTTCATCCATATCAATGGCTATAACACCATTATTATTTAATACCTTGCTAACTCTGTACATCTCTGTCGTAATCCCCTCTATAAAAATTTATTGCCATTATAATAATTTTCCCTTTGGTCATAAGACTGCTATAGTTTACCATATTTTGAATAAGAATCCTACCCGTCACACAAATTTGTTACATTTTTGATTTCCAGATCCCCCTGCAAAAAGGGTAAAAAAACAGTCAGATAATCAAGATGTCATCTCTTTTGATCATCCAACTGTTTTTTGATAACAATATTATTCCAGTGTCTCCACCGCAAACAACGGTTCACCGGCCTTGATCTCACCGTTTGCCAGAAGTCTGATCCTCTGGTTGTCTTCCGGTTCAGTATCAAGGATAGGGGAAGTGATAGACGGAGCATTAGCAGTTAAGAACTCCAAATCCAGTTTCATCATCGGATCACCTTTTTTCACTTTCTGACCCTCTGTTACCAGGATTTCGAAGCCTTTTCCTTCCAGTTTTACAGTGTCGATTCCCATATGAAGAAGCATAGGGATACCGGAATCTGTCTGGAAACCTATAGCATGTTTTGTATCAAAAATAAACTCAACTTCACCGTCTGCAGGTGCATATACAGTACCTTCTGTTGGTGTCACCACTGCACCGTCACCCATCATTTTTCCTGCAAATCCCTCATCCGGTGCAGTAGAAAGATCTGCTGCGATTCCGTCTACAGGGCTGTAAATGATTGCTGTTTTTCTGATCTTTTCTTCTTTTACAGGTGCCAAGGACTGTGCTGTACCTGCATTTTTGTCCTCAACCTCTGCACTGTTCTGTCCTGCTGCAGCATTTTCCTGTACCTGTACATTATCCGGTGTCTCATCCGCGAATTCGTTGGGAGCAGTTTCCAGATATTCTTCCAGCTTCGCCTTGATAACAGTTACATGAGGTCCATAGATAACCTGTACGCCCTGTCCTTTTTTCACGATTCCTCTGGAATCTGTCTGTTTCAGAAGTTCATCACGAACTCTCTCAGGCTCTGCAACTGTGATACGAAGTCTTGTCGCACAACAGTCAACATCTACGATATTTTTCTTTCCGCCAAGGCCTCTGGTGATCAGTTCACTTACCGGATCACCGGAGGTTGCTGCAGCTGCACCGGCTGTCTTTCCGGCTTCTTTTCTTGCATTTACATCAGCTTTTGTATAAAGCTTTGTCTCTGTATCATCATCTTCACGTCCAGGAGTCTTGAAATTAAATTTCCTGATCATAAATGTAAAGATTACATAATACAGGATAAAGTAAATAATACCAACCGGAATGATCCTCAGCCAGCTTGTTTTTGCATTTCCCTGCAGGATACCAAAGAGGAACAGGTCAAGGAAACCGCCTGAGAAAGTAAGTCCTACTGCAATATTCAGCATATGTGCGATCATATAAGCCGCACCTGCCAGGATCACCTGAACTACGAACAATGCCGGAGCTACAAACAGGAATGAGAATTCCAGCGGTTCAGTGATACCAGTAAACATACATGCCAGCGCTGCGGAAAGGAGAAGTCCGCCTGCCGCTTTTTTCTTCTCAGGTTTTGCACAGCGATACATAGCCAGCGCTGCTCCCGGAAGACCAAAAATCATAAAGATAAACTCACCAGAGAAATATCTGGTTGCATCCGCACTGAAATGTGCTATATTTGCAGAATCAGCAAGCTGTGCAAAGAAGATATTCTGTCCGCCCTGCACCACCTGTCCTGCAACTTCCATAGTTCCGCCCACTGCTGTCTGCCAGAATGACATATAAAATACATGATGCAGCCCAAAGGGGATCAGTGCTCGTTTAATAATACCAAAAATCAGAGTTCCCAGATATCCACTGCCTGTTACCAGACCGCCCAGAGCATAAATACCGTTCTGAACTACCGGCCATACAAAATACATCAGGATTCCCACAAACATATATACGATTGTAGAAATGATCGGTATAAATCTTGAGCCGCCAAAGAATGACAGCGCATTCGGAAGCACAATTTTGTGGAAACGGTTATGAAGTGCCGCAACACCAAGACCTACGATAATACCGCCGAATACACCCATCTGCAGAGACTGGATCCCGCATACAGAAGTAATGGTTCCTTCCAGTACATCTGCTGCTATCTGACCGTCTGCTGTGATTTCATTGTTAATAAGAAGCATGGCACTGACAGCCACATTCATAACGAAATATGCAATCAGCGCAGAAAGAGCAGCAACCTCTTTCTCTTTCTTTGCCATACCAATGGCAACACCAACAGCAAAGATCAGCGGCAGATTGTCAAATACAGCACTTCCGACCTTGTTCATAATGATCAGAAGAGAATTAAGTAATGTTCCACTTCCCAGGATCTTCTGTAATCCATAGGTAGCGATGGTTGTTTCATTTGTGAAGGAACTGCCGATACCAAGTAGCAGACCTGCAACAGGGAGAATTGCGATCGGAAGCATAAAGGATCTTCCCACACGCTGCAAAACTCCAAAAATCTTGTCTTTCATGTTCTTTTGTCTCCTTTTCCTTATTCGTGCGAATAAACCGTCTTGTTTCCGGGAGATTAAAACCTTCTGACATATGATTATTCCGCGTTTTACCACATAAAATACATCAAAAAAAGGCACTAACCCCCATAAACATTAAAAAATAACATTTATGACCGGTTAATGCCTGCCTGTCCAGTAACACACCAAATCTGTGCTATACTATAAAGGATTATTTATTCCCTGTCAAGATACTCAGGAAAATTTTTCACAAAATATTTTTGCATTTCATGAATCGATCTCTGTAATGACCATTTATTATTTTTCAAAGCCGCAACATTCTCTGCATCCTTCCGATCTGATAGAAATTTATTGATTTCCCACTGCCGCAGGCGGCACGTTCAACTTGATCACTCTGTCTTCCCATTTTAATCCATTCAGATCTACAGAAATATACACCCATTCATCGCTGAGTTTAGGCTCTTTTCAGGGGGATTTTATCAGTTTCTCTCTTCCAGATATTCCAGACATTCATTCACATCTTTAATACCAAGTTCCTTGCGTACTTTATCCTGAATTTCCACCAGACATTCCAAAAGAAGAGGATTAAATATTCCGCATTCTCCATTTAGGATCATCTCCATTGCCTTTTCATGAGAATATGCTTTCTTATATACCCGGTCACTTACCAGGGCATCATACACATCTGCCAGTGATACCACCTGGGCAGATATGGGGATTTCTTCTCCCTTCAGGCCATCCGGATATCCTTTTCCATCATAACGTTCATGATGCCAGCGGCATATTTCATAGGCATATTTCATCATCTCTTCATCATGATACATTTCCAGCCTGTCAAGCATCCGGGCACCTATGATCGTGTGCTGTTTCATGGCTTCAAATTCTTCCTTTGTAAGCTTTCCGGGTTTATTCAGAATTTTTTCATCAATTCCAATCTTACCGATATCATGAAGTGCGGAAGCTGTGGCGATCATATGCTGCTGAGACCAGGAAAGATCGTAATTCTCTGATTTTCGCATCAATTTCTCCAGCAAAAGCTGAGTCAGAATATTAATATGCAACACATGAAGCCCGCTTTCACCATTTCGGAACTCTACAATCTGACTGAGAATCCCGGTCATCATACGGTTGTTTTTCTCTTTTTCATAAATCTGATCTGTTACCAAATGGATCAGACGCCTTTGCTTGGCATAAAGCTTGATCATATTGATAACCCGCTGATATACCACCTTAGCATCAAACGGTCTGCTTATATAATCCGAAGCCCCCAGTTCGTAGGCACGGCGGATATAACTCTCTGATCCTTCACTGGAAATCATGATCACCGGTATATCCTCGATCCATTTATCTCTGTTCATATAGGCGAGTACTTCAAATCCATCCATTTTTGGCATAATAATATCCAACAGAACCAATGAGATTTCAGGTCCATACTGCTCCAGCATCTTCAGAGCCTCTTCCCCGTCACAGGCCTCCAGTATCCGGTATTCTTTTCCCAGAATTTCCTTAAGTATCTCACGGTTCATTTCAGAATCATCAACAACCAGAAGCTGAGGCAGGTTTCTTTTTTCCATCTTGTCTGTATTTTGCTTCTGCTCCCACCGGGTCACTACTATATTTTTATGTCCCTTGGCCATATACATAAGTCTGTCTGCTTTGGTGATTGCTTCCTCCAATCTGCCATGGGTAAACATAGCTCCACCAATGCTCACTGAAAGCTTCCGACGATTAAAACCCGGAATATGCGTCGCATGGATCTTCTCCTGGATCATACGGAGCTTCTGTGAAAAGACTTCCTTCTCAATTCCGGGCAGGATCAGCAGAAATTCATCTCCTCCATAGCGCACCAGAATATCCGTGCGACGGATATAATGTCGAATTACATTTACTACGGTTGTCAGTACCAGATCTCCTCCATCATGACCATAAGTGTCATTGAACAATTTGAAATCATCCAGATCGATAACTGCAACTCCGGCATTCAAAGACATATTTTTGACTTTTTCCTCAAAATATCTGCGATTATACGCCCCTGTCAGCACATCCCTATACAGCTTTTCGCTATATACAGTCAGCTTTTCCGTCAGTTTTTCATATCCTTCCTCATCAGTCAGTGTGTTTTCGTCCAGCTTTTTCAGCATTTCCATTACATAAGGCTCACTGTCAATCTCCAGATACCTTGCAAATACCTGATACATATCAGAATCAAGAAATTCAATTTTGGATGTCTGTTTCTTCTCCTCCAGTGCTTTAAGGGAAATACAATTCTCACATCTTTTATCTTTATTCCAGAAAGCATAACACTGGCAAAGATTTTCTCTTCCTGCAAGCTTACTTTCCATTCCGGCAGCCTGCAGATCACTCCCTTTCAGGAGACGGACTACATCAAAAATCTCCCGAAGCACCTCCATTTTATTCTCTGCTTCCTGCATCGTCATTTGTTTCCACTCAATCATTATTCCCAGCCTCTCACGAACAACAGCTTTTTTCTGCAATATAAACTTGTATTATTATACCACTTACTCATTATACAGTACAATAATAATATTTTTTCTTTATTTCATACCCCTCTGGTTCTGTTGACAATCCATATATGAAAGGGTACACTTTCATTATCAGAAATAAAGGAATGGAGGGCATAGAGATGAGGATACTTCTGATCAACGGAAGCCCAAAAGACAAAAGAAGTAATTCATTAAAGCTTGCATACAGCTTTATTAAGGGATTGGAAAACGGATGTACGAGTAATAAAGAAGAGTTATCTGTTGATGAACTGCATATAGCTTCAATGAATATAGGTGCGTGTAAGGGATGCTTTGCATGCTGGCAGAAAACACCCGGGAGATGCTGTATAAATGATGATATGCAAACAGTCATTAAAAAACTGATTCGTGCTGATCTAATTTTATGGTCTTTTCCACTGTACTATTTTAATGTTCCCGGTATGTTAAAGAATTTGATCGATCGTCAGCTTCCAATGAGTCTTCCTTTTATGAGTTCAAGACAGGACGGATACGGAAGCGGCAGTCATGATGCCAGATATGATATGGAAGGCAAGAGACACGTATTAATCTCTACCTGTGGATTTTATTCTGCTAACGAAAATTATGACAGTGTATTGCGTATGTTTGACCATTTCCTTGGCAGGGGAAATTATACGACCATTTTTTGCGGTCAGGGAGAATTGTTTCGTGTAAAGGAATTGTCAGTGAGAACAAATGAATATCTTGCTGCAGTAAAATGTGCAGGCTTTGAATATGCAATGACAGGAGCAATATCGAAAGAAACAGATGCTGTACTCCATACACTTTTATATCCCAGAGATGTATTTGAAAAAATGGCAGATGCCAGCTGGGGTATTAACAAAACGACCGGAGAGAAAGAACCTGAGGATCTTGTATTTACCCGGCAAATGGCCGCTCTTTACAATAAAGACGCCTATGACGGAAAAGAACGCGTACTTGAAATACATTTTACCGATTTGGATCATACGTATCAGATTCGACTCAACAAGACCGGAAGCCAGATTTTTACAGATGGAAGCCTTTCTCCAACTACTCACATCGATACACCTTTTTCTGTATGGTCAGCTATTTCTCGTGGAGAAATTGGTGGTGCAGAAGCATTGGGGAAACAGATGTATACGGTATCCGGTGATTTCTCCTTGATGATCAATTGGGATAAATTCTTTGGAAGCACATCTACAGTCAAAAATACTGAGAAAAAATCTCCAAACATGATGGAGAAGAAAAGACCTTCTATGATGACAATGCTTATACCATGGATTGCCTTTTGGATTGCTGTTTCTATCACTCCTAAAGTGGGAGCTTTGATAACTCTTATCGTAGTGGCAGGCATACCGTTTATTATGAGAAATCATGAATTTGAGATCTGGGATCAACTCTCTATGATAGCCGTTGCTGTACTTTCCGCAGCAGCAAATGTAACCGGAAATGGAGATATTCCTACAAATATAGGATATCTTGTGTTTGGATTGTTCTGGCTGCTTTCATGCCTGACAAAAGAACCTTTATGCGCTGCTTATGTAAAATACAATTATGGTGGTGAAAGTGCACATCAAAACCCTCTCTTCATGAAGACAAATTATATTCTTGCAGCGGCATGGGGATTGTTATATGTACTGACAGCAGTCTGGACCTTTCTGCTTAGAAGAGCCGGGTTTGGAAATCTGCTTATCATTGTAAACAATTTAATTCCACTCTTGATGGGATTTTTTACAATATGGTTTGAAAAATGGTATCCCGCAAAGATGGCAAGAGGCAAGAGAAAAGAAGAAAGCTCTGTACCGTAAAAACATCATAAAGAAAAAAGCCACAGACTGGGCGGGCTCCAGTCTGTGGCTCAGTTAGATTTTTATCTGTCTCTTATACACATCTCC
>ENA-UALK01000375-UALK01000375.1-human-gut-metagenome-genome-assembly--contig:-NODE-375-length-18066-cov-6.533174_pt1 | contig 18066 bp, 10 predicted proteins | sample MGYA00243703_ERZ654476 | MGnify/ENA primary metagenome ERZ654476 (study PRJEB26926, sample SAMN06164821) | human gut metagenome | biome: ENVO:00009003; feature: ENVO:2100002; material: ENVO:00002003...
GCTGTTATCACGCAGAATATTGACGGACTTCATCAGGCGGCAGGAAGCAAAAATGTACTGGAACTGCACGGAAGTATTCATCGCAATTACTGCATGAAATGCCATAAATTCTACGATGCGGCTTATGTAAAACATGCAGACGGAATCCCGAGATGCAGCTGCGGAGGAATGCTCAAACCGGATGTTGTACTTTATGAGGAAGGTCTTGATTCTGCTGTGATCAATAAGAGTGTGAAGGCAATAAGTGAAGCAGATACGCTGATCATAGGTGGTACGTCCCTGATCGTTTATCCGGCAGCAGGATTTATTGATTATTTCCATGGCAAGCATCTGGTAGTGATCAATAAGAGTGCGACGGCGAGAGAAGTGGGTGCGGAACTGACCATTTCTGCACCGATCGGGGAGATACTGGGACAGATAAAGGTACAATAAAGACTGAATAAAAGAGACTGTAATTAATTCTGTGTAAACTCTAAAAGAGCTATATATCCTCTTGGATTGATGTTAAAATAAATATCAATTCAGGAGGATTTTTTTATGGCACGAAGAAGAAAAATGGATCCAGAACGCAAAGCGTTCATCAACAGCTTGTTGGAACACTATCAACCAAAGGATGCTCAGGATATCCAGGACATGCTGAAAGACCTATTAGGCGAAACGCTGCAAGGTATGTTAGAAGCTGAAATGGATGATCACCTTGGATATTCCAAGTATGACTACAAGAACAAAGAGACAGACGATAGCCGTAATGATTATAGTCCTAAAATAGTCACCTCTTCAATGGGAACGATCGATCTGGATATACCACGAGATCGAAAGGGAGATTTTGAACCGCAGATTGTGAAAAAGAATCAGACAGATATCTCAAACATTGAAGATCAGGTACTTTCTATGTATGCAAAAGGAATGACGACAAGAGATATCTCCGCTCATCTCAAAGATGTTTATGGTGTGGATGCATCAGCAGAAATGATATCACATATGACAGATCGAATCCTTCCTATCGCAAAAGAATGGCAAAACCGGCCGCTGGAAAGAAAATATGCCATTGTTTTTATGGATGCGGTACATTTCCATGTTCGGGAGGACAATCGAACGGTAAAAAAGGCAGTTTACGTTGCTATAGGTGTTAAACTGAACGGAAAACGTGAGGTCCTCGGCATGTGGGTAGGAGGAAATGAAAGTGCAAAATACTGGTTGTCCGTCCTCAACGAGATAAAAAACCGAGGTGTAGAGGATATCATGATCGTATCTGTGGATGGATTGACCGGATTCGGGGATGCGATTCATGCAGTATTCCCACAGGCGGAGATCCAAAGGTGTATTGTGCATCAGATTCGTTATTCTACAAAATTTATCTCTTACAAAGATTTAAAACCATTTATGGCGGATTTAAAGCTGGTTTACAAAGCTGATACAGAAGATCTTGCACTCACAGCCTTGGAAGATCTGGAAGAAAAATGGGGCAAAAAATACCCTGCTTCCATTGGATCTTGGAGAAATAACTGGACACAATTATCCACTTATTTTAAATATCCATCTGAGATACGTAAATTAATATACACTACAAATTCCATCGAAAATTTTAACCGTCAGTTACGCAAGGTTACGAAATCCAAGACTATTTTTCCGACTGATGATACACCTTTTCAAGATGCTCTATCTGGCAATGATGGATGCCACAAAAAAATGGACCGGAAAGGCTTGGGACTGGGGTCTGACACTGGATCAGTTATGCATCTATTTTGGGGATCGGATCCAGCCAGAGGATATCGATTAAGCATAGATCCAATCACATATCAAGGGTAAATAAACGCCCGATTTTCTCGGGCGCCCTTGACATGCAATAGAATCCATGCTACTAAATAAACAACAGGCTGAACAGCAAAGTATGCCATTCAGCCCATCACATTCTATTTTTGTATTCTATAAACCTATGATTTTATCATCAATCTGAGAGGTTTACACAGAATAATTTACACTACCCAGCATAAATTCGCTGATGTCTTTTATAAATAGTAGTTTATTGTTTATAAATAATTTACTTTGTGTCCTGCAGTGCAAGATAACCTTCTTCGCCTGTACGGATTTTAACAACATTTTCAATATCATATACAAATACTTTACCGTCACCGATCTGGCCTGTATGAAGGACTGCTTTGGCAGTTTCAATAACTTTCTGTACAGGTACGAGACTGACAACAATCTCAATCTTGATCTTAGGAAGAAGATTCATTTCCATCTCAACACCACGATAGTAGGATGGAGCACCTTTCTGTACACCGCATCCGAGAACGTTTGTAATAGTGATACCTGTAACACCAATCTCGTTCATTGCCTGCATAAATTCATCAAGTTTATTCTGACGAGTGATGATAACAACTTTTGTAAGCTTATGAACGCCTTCTTTTGGAAGTTCAGGAACTGATTCAGCAGGAGCAGAAGGTCTGGCTGTGACAACAGGAGCTTTTATGGAAGTTCCCATAGGAGTCGGAACACCAGCCATTGCGAAACCGTCATAAGCACTTGCAAGACCATGTTCTTTGGAGTCAAGACCTGCAATCTCTTCTTCAGCTGAAACACGAAGTCCGAGTGTATGTTTGATTACCTGGAAGATAATTGTCATAGTAACAACGACCCATGCGATTGTAATGATCATACCAGTGAACTGAACACCAAATCCGTGGAAGCCGCCGCCTGTAAGGAGCCCTTTCCAGTCTGTGCCTGATCCGTCTGAGAAAAGACCAACTGCAAGGGTACCGAAAGCACCGTTTAAACCATGAACACCGACAGCACCGACAGGGTCATCAATTTTCAGAACCTTATCAATAAATTCAATACCAAATACTACGATAAAACCGGAAGCAATACCGATGATTGCTGCGGATGTAGGAGAAACTGTGTCGCATCCTGCTGTAATTGCTACAAGTCCTGCAAGAGAACCATTCAGGGACATGGAAACATCCGGTTTTTTGTAACGTACCCATGTGATGATCATAACAGTTACAGTTGCAACAGCTGCTGCAAGGTTAGTAGTAACGAAGATTTTACCTGCACTTACGATTGCATCGCCTTCCATACTTACTGTGGAAGCACCGTTAAATCCGAACCAACAGAACCAGAGGATAAATACACCTAAAGCACCAACTGTAAGGTTGTGTCCCGGGATAGCTTTTGATTTGCCGTCTTTTGAATACTTGCCGATACGAGGTCCAAGGATGATGGCACCGATCAGAGCTGCCACACCACCTACCATATGTACTGCACAGGAACCAGCGAAATCATGGAAGCCCATCTGGCTGATAAATCCGCCGCCCCAGATCCAGTGTCCGGATACCGGATATACAACAAGACTGATCATAAGGCTGTAGATGCAATAGGAAAGGAACTTGGTACGTTCTGCCATTGCACCGGAAACAATTGTTGCGGATGTTGCACAGAATACTGTCTGGAAGATTAAGAATGCCCAGAAAGGAACTCCGTCAGGAAGCATTCCTGAACCATAGTGTGCTTCTGTGGCAATACCACCGATCTTTCCGATAAATCCATTACCTGCACCAAACATCAGACCGAAGCCGACCAGCCAGAAGACCGGAGTTCCGATACAGAAGTCCATCAGGTTTTTCATAATAATGTTACCTGCGTTTTTGGCTCGTGTGAAGCCTGTTTCTACCATTGCGAATCCGGCCTGCATAAAGAAGACCAGCGCGGCGCCGACCAGCACCCATATTGTGTTTACTGCGGAAAATTCCATAATAATATTCCTCCCTCATAAAAATTTCCTCATATTTTATAAAATGCAAAAAGCGCGATGCCTGGAAATGTAGCCAGTTCATCGCGCTTTTGCGAATATAAAATCCATATTTATAGTGTATTGCATAACTGATGTAATAGAAAAGACATTTCGTATGACTGTATGCAATGCAGTTTAAAATCAAAATTATATGTAAAACAGGGGAACATCAAAATATCGTGTGATTAATGGATGAGGAAATCGATAATGAATTATGAAGTAGAGTTCATAAAGATATTCCCCTGTTATTACCTGTTAATTAAACGGAAAACAGAAGCTTGTCATATGTAGGATATGGAAGCAGTGCATCCGGGATCAGAGTTTCTGCTGCGTCTACAGATTTTCTGAGTTCATCCATATCAGAAAGAACAACTGTCTGGTATGCTTTTGCATTAGCCAGAGGATCTTCTGTAGCAAGCGCTTTGGCAGTGTCTGCTTTTAAGGTCTCAAGACCTGTGGAAATCTCATCAGCAAGCTGTGACAGCTCTTTGATCAGTTTTCCTTCAGAAGCTGTGCTGACATCTGAAACAACTGATTTTTTAGCAACAGCAGTAGCTGCAACTTTGTCGATATATGCGAATACAGATGGAAGGAAATCCTTCTGTACCATTTCAACCATAGTATTGGACTCAATGTTAAGAATCTTGGAATAGGATTCCAGCCAGATCTCATAACGGGATTCAATTTCTTCTTTTGTGAAGATATGATATTTGGTAAAGAGTTCAATATTTTTATCTGCGATCCACTGAGGAAGAGCATCTGGTGTAGATTTCAGGTTAAAGAGACCTCGTTTCTCAGCTTCTTCGATCCATTCATCTGTATAACCGTTTCCATTAAAGATAACACGTTTATGATCAATAATTGTCTTCTTGATCAGTTCGTGGATTGCATCCTCCATCTTGTCTTCCGGTACATCTTTTAACTGTTCTGCAAACTGGTGAACACACTCAGCAACAGCAGTGTTTAAGATAATGTTCGGGTTTGCAACAGAAGCCTCGGAACCAAGCATACGGAATTCGAATTTGTTACCTGTAAATGCGAATGGTGAAGTACGGTTTCTGTCTGTATTGTCTTTTACGAAATGTGGAAGTACTTTTGCACCGATATCCATCTGGACTGCGCGGCTTCCTGCAAAATATTCGTCATTTTCGATAGATTTTAATACTTCTGTCAGTTCATCACCGAGAAATACGGATACAACAGCAGGCGGAGCCTCGTTTGCACCAAGACGGTGATCATTTCCTGCACTTGCTACAGAAATACGAAGTACATCTGCGTATTCATCAACTGCTTTGATAACAGCTGTCAGGAAAATCAGGAACTGTGTATTTTCAGCAGGTGTTTTTCCCGGATCAAGGATATTTATACCAGTATCTGTGATCATAGACCAGTTGTTGTGTTTACCGCTTCCGTTGATTCCCTCAAATGGTTTCTCATGAAGGAGGCATACAAGTCCATGCTTGTCGGCAACTTTCTTCATTACTTCCATTGTTAACTGGTTGTGGTCAACCGCAACGTTTGTTGTATCGAATACAGGAGCCAGCTCGTGCTGTGCAGGAGCAACTTCGTTATGTTTTGTTTTGGCAGGAATACCAAGTTTCCAGAGCTCTACATCCAGGTCATGCATATAAGCTGCAACACGAGGTTTCAGAGCACCGAAGTAATGATCTTCCATTTCCTGACCCTTAGGAGCAGGAGCACCGATCAATGTACGTCCGCAGAATACAAGGTCTTTTCTCTGCTTGTATAATTCCTTGTCTACCAGGAAATATTCCTGTTCAGGACCTACAGTTGTATTTACGTGTTTGACATCTTTATTACCTATTATATGGAGAAGTTTTGTAGCTTCTTTATCAAGTGTCTGCATGGAACGAAGGAGAGGGGTCTTTTTATCAAGAGCTTCTCCGCTGTAGGAGCAGAATGCTGTAGGAATGTAAAGAGTTCCGTCTTTGATGAATGCCGGTGATGTCGGATCCCATGCTGTATATCCTCTTGCTTCGAATGTGGCACGAAGACCGCCTGACGGGAAACTGGAAGCATCCGGCTCACCTTTTACAAGTTCTTTACCTGAGAAATCCATGATCACCTGACCATCTCCTGTAGGAGAAATGAAACTGTCATGTTTCTCTGCAGTTACGTTTGTCATTGGCTGGAACCAGTGAGTATAATGAGTGGCGCCGTTCTCGGTAGCCCATTCTTTCATTGCAACAGCAACGGAGTTGGCAACATCAAGTTCAAGGTGTGTACCGCTCTCGATTGTTTTCTTTAATGCTTTGTACATGTCTTTTGGCAGTTTACTTCTCATTACTTTGTCGTTGAAGACCAGGCTGCCGTACAGTTCAGGGATATTCTGTGCCATATAGGTACTCTCCTTTCGGTTTGCAATATTTTCTGAATATGTGTAGTGCCGCTGCAGATCACCATTGTGACTGCCTGCGGTTTTCGTCTCATAGAAAATTCCTCATCGAACATTTTCTATGAAACGAAAGTTTTATAAAACGAAAAAAGCGCCCTGGATGAGATCTCTGTAGATCTTTCCAAAGCGCCTTTGCTTTATGTGCTGTACTATAAACGAAATGAAAACAGATGTCAAGCACTTTTTTTGAAAAAATTCAGAAAAAATTTTTGAGATATGGCAAAAAAAGGATAGGTTGACAAATTTGTTTCTATTATTATAATTTGATTTTGGAACCCGTCAAACATAAGAAAACAATGTCAGCGGGTTTTGAAAGTAAAGTTAAAGTCAGACAAGAGAATACGATCGGAGGAAATCAGATGGCTGGAATAAAAGAAGAGTGCGGCGTCTTTGGAATTTATGATCTGGATGGCGGCAATGTAGTTCCGTCCATATATTATGGACTGACTTCCCTGCAGCACAGAGGACAGGAATCCTGCGGACTTGCAGTTTCTGATACTAAGGGAGAGCGTGGAAATGTGAAGTTTCATAAGGATCTGGGACTTGTAAGTGAGGTTCTCAGACAGGATGTTGTCCGTAAATATGAGGGAGATATTGGTATTGGTCATGTAAGATATTCCACAACAGGAGCTTCTGTTGCAGAGAATGCACAGCCCCTTGTTTTGTCTTATGTAAAGGGAACTCTTGCACTTGCACATAACGGAAATCTGGTTAATACACCGGAACTGAAATGGGAACTGATCCAGAATGGAGCGATTTTCCATACAACTACAGATTCAGAGGTTATTGCGTTCCATATCGCAAGAGAACGTGTGCATTCTAAAACAGTAGAAGAGGCAGTGCTAAAGACTGCAAAGAAGATCAAAGGTGCATATGGTCTGGTAGTTATGAGCCCGAGAAAACTGATCGCAGTCCGCGACCCATATGGACTGAAACCATTGTGTCTCGGTAAAAGAGGAAATGCTTATGTTATTGCTTCTGAGAGCTGTGCTCTGACATCTGTAAGTGCGGAATTTATCCGTGACATTGAGCCGGGTGAGATTCTTACGATCACAAAAGACGGACTGAAGTCAAATAAAGAGCTTGCGTCTGCTGCTGCAAAACGCGCGCATTGTGTGTTTGAGTATATATATTTTGCAAGACTTGACAGTACCATTGATGGGGTGAAGGTCTATGATGCCAGAATCCGCGGTGGTAAATCTCTTGCCAAGTCTTATCCTGTAGAGGCAGATCTTGTAACAGGTGTACCGGAGTCCGGACTCCCTGCTGCAAAGGGATACTCCGAAGCATCAGGAATCCCGTTTGCATTTGCGTTCTATAAAAACAGCTATATTGGAAGAACATTTATCAAACCGACTCAGGAAGAACGTGAGTCCAGCGTTCATCTGAAACTGAGTGTGCTGGAATCTGTTGTAAAAGATAAGAGGATTGTTCTGGTGGATGATTCTATTGTTCGTGGAACAACCATTGCAAACCTGATCCACATGTTAAAAGAGGCGGGAGCAAAGGAAGTGCACGTACGTATCAGTTCACCGCCATTTTTACATCCATGTTATTTCGGAACGGATGTGCCGTCAAATGATCAGCTCATTGCAGCCAGCCACAGCACGGAGGAAATCTGTAAAATGATCGGAGCAGATTCTCTTGGCTACATGCAGACAGATTATCTGGAAGGAATGGCGGGCGGCCTGCCCTTATGTAAGGCATGCTTCGATGGAAATTATCCGATGGAGATTCCGGATTATACAAATGCGGAGTTTGCAGATATTGTGAAGTGTTAAGTCGCAAAAATTCATAAAAAATGCAGAAACCTGTCGATGATATATGGAATCAATCTCACATAATGGTAAAACCAATATAGGATGAAGTCATACATAATGTATAAAATAATGCTGTGAAAACATATATAAACGAACAAAATGCACAATAGAACCCCTGCGCTTTATGAAAATTGGATAAATTTAAAAACTTGACAAATTCTGAAATGTGGAACATAATATGGGCGTCTGATAGAAAAAAACAAAGAATGTTTTCAGAAAGGGTGATCACGATGTCACAGAGTAAAATCAAGTTAAATGCAACCGAAGAGGTGCAGGAATTTGTGAATGCTGCAAGCAGATGTGATTTTGATATTGATGTTTATTACAACAGATTTTTAATTGATGCCAAATCAATCCTTGGTGTACTTAGTCTGGATCTGACCAGAGAACTGACAGTAGACTGCCACGGGGAGAGCCGGGAATTTGATCGTACATTGAAGAAATTTGCAGTTGCATAAATTTTACATTTTTATAACCGAATAATTATCGCAGAGAAGACGGGTCTGGAAGATGAACTTCTACAGATTCGTTTTTTCTGTATTATGACTGTGTTCAGAGTAATTCCATAAAATATAACTGCTTCATAGTTTATCAGAAGGAACTTATTTGATTTGTTTTTGCTTAAAAACGGGAAATTCATTATTGACAAACGAAAAAAAATGTTTTATAGTATAGCATATTTTTAAAGAAAGCCAATTGAACATATTATTATAGAAGATATGATGATCTGACAAAGGCGTCAGATGCAGAATACCAGATGGGTCAAGTGCCCTCTGATAGCTGCATCTGACGCTTTTTTATTAACAAAGGATGATGGAGGAGGAAATCAAAATGGCAGTGAAATACGTATTTGTTACAGGAGGAGTTGTTTCCGGTCTTGGAAAGGGAATCACAGCTGCATCTCTGGGGCGTCTTCTGAAAGCGAGAGGATATCAGGTAACCATGCAGAAGTTTGATCCTTATATCAATATCGACCCCGGAACCATGAACCCGATTCAGCACGGAGAAGTTTTTGTAACAGACGATGGTACAGAGACAGACCTGGATCTGGGACATTATGAGAGATTCATTGATGAGAGTCTTGATAAAAATTCCAATGTGACAACCGGTAAGGTTTACTGGTCTGTTCTTCAGAAAGAACGTCACGGGGATTTCGGCGGGGGTACCGTACAGGTAATTCCTCATATTACAAATGAGATTAAGAGTCGTTTCTACCGCGCCAAATCACCGGAGGAAAACAAGATTGCCATTATCGAGGTGGGAGGAACAGTTGGTGATATTGAAAGCCAACCGTTCCTGGAAGCAATTCGTCAGTTCCAGCTCAATGTGGGACATGACAATGCAATCCTGATTCACGTAACATTAATTCCTTATTTAAAGGCATCTGAAGAACTGAAAACAAAACCTACACAGGCAAGCGTAAAGGAACTTCAGGGAATGGGAATTCAGCCGGATGTACTGGTGTGCAGAAGTGAACATGAGCTGACAGAGGACATTAAAGAAAAAATCGCTTTATTCTGCAACGTACCTGTATCACATGTACTTCAGAACCTGGATGTGGAATATTTATATGAAGCTCCTCTTGCAATGGAAAGAGAGAAGCTTGCAGATGTAGTTCTTTCAAGTCTCCGTCTGGAAAACAGAAAACCGGATTTAAGTGACTGGGAGGAAATGGTAGAAAGTCTGAGAAATCCGAATAAAACAGTAAAGATCGCAATTGTAGGAAAATATACACAGCTTCATGATGCATATCTCAGTGTAGTAGAGGCACTGAAACATGGCGGAATTTCCTGCAGAGCCAAGGTAGAGCTTGACTGGATCGATTCCGAAGAACTGACAGAGAAGAATCTGGATCAGCAGCTTCACAATGTAGATGGTATCCTGGTTCCGGGTGGTTTCGGGAACAGAGGTACAGAAGGAATGATCCTGGCAGCACAGTATGCAAGAGTACATAAGATTCCATATCTTGGAATCTGTCTGGGAATGCAGATGGCAATTGTAGAATTCGCCCGTCATGTACTTGGATACGAAGATGCAAACAGTATTGAACTGAATCCGGAGACAAAGCATCCGGTAATTGCATTAATGCCGGATCAGGAAGATATCGAAGATATCGGTGGAACCTTAAGACTTGGAAGTTATCCATGTATTCTTGCAGAAGGTTCCAGATCCTATGAACTCTTTGGCAAAAAAGAAATCCATGAGCGCCACAGACATCGTTATGAAGTAAACAATGCATTCCGTAAAGAACTTCAGGAGAAAGGAATGAATATCGTAGGAACTTCCCCTGATAATCATATTGTAGAGATGATCGAGATCGCAGGGCACCCGTTCTATGTAGGAACTCAGGCCCATCCGGAATTCAAATCCCGCCCGAATCATGCACATCCTTTATTCAGAGGATTTATTCAGGCGGCCGTCGATAAGAAAATAAGCGAAGAACAGCAGCAGAAATAGAAAGGATGAGGAGATTATGAAAGAAGTGAGAGAACAGCAGCAACAGCAAGGTATGTACAGGCCTGAATTTGAGCATGACAACTGTGGTATCGGAGCAGTTGTCAATATCAAAGGCAAGAAAACCCACGATACTGTTGCAAATGCATTAAAGATCGTAGAACATCTGGAACACCGCGCAGGTAAGGATGCAGAAGGCAAAACCGGTGACGGTGTAGGTATCCTTCTCCAGATTTCCCATAAATTTTTCAAGAAAGCCTGTAAGAAAGAGGGATTTGAGATTGGTGATGAGAGAGAATACGGCATTGCACAGTTTTTCTTCCCACAGCATGAGATTAAACGTGCACAGGCAAAGAAGATGTTTGAGATCATTCTTGAGAAAGAAGGTCTGGAACTTCTGGGGTGGCGTCAGGTTCCGGTATTTCCGGAAGTGCTTGGACACAAGGCAAGAGAATGTATGCCATGCATTATGCAGGCATTTATCAAAAAACCGGAAGATGTGGAAAAAGGTCTTCCATTTGACCGTATGCTCTACATTGCAAGACGTGAGTTTGAACAGAGTAATGATAATACTTATGTAGTTTCCATGAGCAGCCGTACCATCGTTTACAAAGGTATGTTCCTGGTTGGACAGCTTCGTACTTTCTTCGAAGACCTCCAGAGCCCGGATTATGAATCTGCTATCGCTATGGTACACTCCCGTTTCAGTACCAACACAAACCCAAGCTGGGAGAGAGCACATCCGAACCGTTTCATGGTACATAACGGTGAGATCAACACCATCCGCGGCAACGCAGATAAGATGCTTGCAAGAGAAGAGAACATGGAATCTCCATACCTGGAGGGACAGCTTCACAAAGTGCTTCCTGTTGTAAACAGAAACGGTTCCGACTCTGCAATGCTTGACAATACACTGGAGTTTCTGGTAATGAGCGGTATGGAACTTCCGCTTGCAGTTATGATCACAATCCCTGAACCATGGGCAAACAATGACACCATTTCCCAGGCAAAACGTGACTTTTATCAGTACTATGCAACTATGATGGAGCCATGGGACGGACCTGCATCTATCCTGTTCTCTGATGGTGATGTTATGGGTGCAGTCCTTGACAGAAATGGTCTCCGTCCATCCAGATATTATATTACTTCTGACGGCTATATGATCCTTTCCTCAGAGGTGGGTGTTCTGCCAATCCCGGAAGAGAAAATCGTATTAAAAGAGCGTCTCCATCCTGGAAAAATGCTTCTTGTAGATACTGTAAAGGGAAAAGTAATTGATGACAATGAACTGAAAGAGGGCTATGCAAAAATGCAGCCATACGGTGAATGGCTGGATAGTCATCTGGTACAGTTAAAAGACATCAAGATTCCTAACGAAAGACCAGAAGAATATACACCTGAGCAGAGAGCACGTCTGCAGAAAGCATTCGGCTATACTTATGAGCAGTACCGTACTTCCATCAGAAACATGGCGTTAAACGGAGCAGAGAGCATCGGAGCTATGGGTGTGGATACCCCGCTTGCAGTATTTTCCAAACAGAACAGACCATTATTTGACTACTTTAAACAGCTCTTTGCACAGGTTACCAACCCTCCGATTGATGCAATCCGTGAGGAAATCGTTACCAGCACAAGTGTTTATGTAGGTAAAGACGGAAACCTGCTGGAGCAGAAACCGGAAAACTGTCAGGTATTAAAGATTAATAACCCGATCCTGACAAATACAGATATGATGAAAATCAAGAGCTTCAAACATGAGGGCTTCAAGACAGCAGTTGTTTCTACCTTATATTATAAGAGCACCAAGCTTGAGAGAGCTATTGATCGTCTTTTCGTAGAAGTAGATAAAGCATTCCGCGAGGGTGCAAACATCCTTGTTCTTTCAGACAGAGGAGTAGATGAAAACCATATGCCGATTCCGTCACTTCTGGCAGTATCCGCAGTTCATCAGCACCTGGTAAAGACGAAAAAGAGTACCTCCCTTGCAATTATCCTGGAATCCGGTGAGCCAAGAGAAGTACATCACTTTGCAACCTTACTTGGTTACGGTGCAAGTGCCATCAACCCGTACCTTGCCCTTGAGACCATTCATGAACTGATCGACAGTCATATGCTGGAGAAAGACTATTATGCAGCAGTAGATGACTACAATCATGCAGTCATCAGCGGTATTGTAAAGATTGCTTCCAAGATGGGTATTTCCACCATCCAGTCTTATCAGGGATCTCAGATCTTCGAGGCAATCGGTATTTCCTCAGATGTGATCGAGAAATACTTTACTGGTACAGTCAGTCGTGTAGGCGGAATCACACTGGAAGACATCGAAGAGAATGTAGAGAAGCTTCACTCAGAAGCATTTGACCCGTTAGGACTTCCTACAGACCTGACTCTGGACAGCGTAGGCGCACACAAGATGAGAAGCCAGGGAGAGGAACATCGTTACAATCCTCAGACTATTCATCTTCTGCAGCAGTCCACATGGACTGGAAGCTACGATCTGTTCAAACAGTACACAGATCTGGTGGATAAAGAAAACCACGGAAACTTAAGAGGACTTCTGGACTTTAAGTTTGCTGAGACTCCGGTTCCACTTGAAGAAGTGGAGAGCGTAGATGATATTGTAAAACGATTTAAGACAGGTGCCATGTCCTATGGTTCTATTTCACAGGAAGCACATGAGACACTGGCGATCGCCATGAACCACCTTCATGGAAAATCCAATACAGGTGAGGGCGGTGAAAGTGACGAAAGACTGGATTCCGCAGGAAGCAGCGATGACAGATGCTCCGCGATCAAACAGGTTGCCAGTGGACGTTTCGGTGTAACCAGCCGTTATCTTGTATCTGCAAGAGAAATCCAGATCAAGATGGCACAGGGTGCAAAACCTGGTGAAGGTGGACATCTTCCTGCAAAGAAAGTATATCCGTGGATTGCCAAAACCCGTCATTCCACACCTGGTGTCAGCCTGATTTCCCCGCCACCGCACCACGATATCTATTCTATCGAGGACCTGGCACAGTTAATCTATGACCTTAAGAATGCAAATAAATATGCAGATATTTCTGTCAAACTGGTATCTGAAGCAGGTGTCGGTACAGTTGCAGCAGGTGTTGCAAAAGCCGGTGCACAGACGATCCTGATCTCTGGTTATGACGGAGGTACAGGTGCAGCTCCGAGAAGTTCTATCCACAATGCAGGACTTCCATGGGAACTTGGACTTGCAGAAACACATCAGACACTGCTCAAGAATGGTCTGAGAAACCGTGTCCGCATTGAGACAGACGGTAAGCTTATGAGTGGTCGTGACGTTGCGATCGCAGCATTAATGGGTGCCGAGGAATTTGGTTTTGCAACAGCTCCGCTTGTAACCATGGGATGCGTTATGATGCGTGTATGTAACCTGGATACCTGCCCGGTTGGTGTGGCAACACAGAACCCTGAACTTCGTAAGAGATTCAAAGGTAAACCGGAATATGTAGAGAATTTCATGCGCTTTATCGCACAGGAATTAAGAGAGTATATGTCTAAACTGGGATTCCGTACAGTCAGCGAAATGGTTGGACGTACAGATCTTCTGGTTCAGACAGACAATGTACCAGAACCACATCAGGGTAAAGTAGATTTAAGTGCAATCCTGAACAATCCGTTCGCAGGCAAAGACCAGAAAGTTACTTTTGACCCGAAAGCCGTATATAACTTCGAACTGGAAAAGACCATGGATGAAAAGGTTCTGGTTAAGAAATGCGTAAATGCCATCAATAAAGGTCAGAAAACAGAGCTTTCTGTAAACCTGACAAACATTGACCGTACATTCGGAACCATCCTTGGTGCAGAGATCACAAGAAAGAACAAAGACGGACTTGCAGATGACACTATCACTGTACACTGCAACGGTGCCGGCGGACAGAGTTTCGGTGCATTTATTCCGAAAGGTCTGACACTGGAACTGACCGGCGACAGCAACGACTACTTCGGAAAAGGTCTTTCCGGTGGTAAACTGATTCTGAAAGTTCCGGAGAAAGCTGCATACAAAGCAGAAGAGAACATTATCGTAGGTAACGTTGCCCTCTACGGTGCAACCAGCGGTACCGCATTTATCAATGGTGTTGCAGGTGAGCGTTTCGCAGTCCGTAACTCCGGTGCATCTGCAGTTGTAGAAGGCGTAGGAGAACACGGCTGTGAATATATGACAGGTGGCCGCGTAGTCGTACTTGGTAAGACTGGCAAGAACTTTGCAGCAGGTATGAGCGGCGGTATCGCATATGTACTGGATGTGGATAATGTTCTTTACAAGAACCTGAACAAAGCCATGATTTCCATCGAAAAAGTGGAAAACAAATATGACAAAAAAGAACTTCGCGATCTGATTGAAGCTCATGTAGAAGCAACAGGCTCCAAACTTGGTGCGAAAGTTCTGGCTGACTTTGATTATTATCTGCCGCACTTTAAGAAACTCATTCCGAATGAGTACAAGAAGATGATCACTTTAAGTGCGAAACTGGAAGAAAAAGGACTCAACAGTCAGCAGGCACAGATGGAAGCGTTCTATGAAAGTATTGGCGCTAAACATTGATAATAATTGAATATATCGTGTGAACTTATCAATGTTGCCCCGTCATCTTTTAGAATAAATAAAAAGGTGGCGTGGGCCATACCAGTATTGCCGCGGTTGGTGCGGCGAAAAGGAGGAAATCATGGGAAAACCTACGGGATTTTTAGAGTATAAAAGAGAGACGGCAAAGGTTCTGCCGCCAAAGGTCCGCATTGCAAATTTCAAAGAATTCAGGACACCTTTAAATAAAGAAAAACAGAAACTTCAGGGCGCACGCTGCATGGCATGCGGTGTCCCGTTCTGCCAGTCAGGTATGATGATCGGCGGTATGGCATCCGGCTGCCCTCTGCACAACCTTGTACCTGAGACAAATGATCTGGTTTATACAGGCAACTGGAAACAGGCATTCTTAAGACTGAGCAAGACACATAGCTTCCCGGAATTTACTTCACGTGTCTGCCCTGCACTCTGTGAAGCAGCCTGCACCTGTAATTTAAACGGAGAACCGGTCTCCACAAAAGAAAATGAACGTGCGATCATCGAGACAGCCTACGAGAACGGATGGGTAACTCCGCAGATCCCGGAAGTGCGTACAGGTAAATCCATCGCAGTCATCGGAAGCGGTCCCTCCGGACTGGCAGCAGCCCAGCAGTTGAACAGACGAGGTCACAGTGTAACTGTATTTGAAAGAAAAGACCGTGTAGGCGGACTTCTCCGCTACGGTATCCCTAACATGAAGCTGGACAAAGCTGTTGTTGACAGAAGAATCCATCTTATGGAAGAAGAGGGAGTGAAATTCGTTACAAATGTAAACGTAGGAAAGGACATCAAAGCAGAAGAACTTCTGAAACAGTTCGACCGCGTCATCCTTGCCTGCGGAGCATCCAATCCACGAGACATTAAAGTTCCGGGACGGGATGCAAAAGGAATTTATTTCGCAGTAGATTTCCTGGGACAGGTAACAAAAGCGCTGTTGGACTCTGATTTTGCCAAAGTTCCATATGAACTTGCCAAAGGAAAAAATGTTCTGGTCATCGGTGGTGGTGATACAGGAAATGACTGTGTGGGAACTTCTATCCGTCTGGGTGCCAAATCTGTGATCCAGTTAGAGATGATGCCGAAGCCGCCAGTGGAAAGAACACCATCCAACCCATGGCCGCAGTGGCCCAGAGTCCTCAAAACAGACTATGGCCAGGAAGAAGCTATCGCAGTATTCGGACATGATCCACGAGTATACCAGACTACTGTTACAGAATTTATCAAAGATAAAAACGGAAATGTCTGCCAGGCAAAACTCACAAAATTAAAGAGCGAAAAAGATCCAAAGACCGGACGAATGATGATGGTACCGGTAGAAGGTACTGAAGAAGTCATCCCTGTAGATGTAGTTCTCATCGCAGCCGGATTCCTTGGCAGTGAGAAATATGTAACAGACGCATTTAAGGTAGCCATCAACGGAAGAACCAACGTAGATACAAAGCCAGATCAGTATCAGACCTCTGTAGACAAAGTCTTCACAGCAGGAGATATGCACAGAGGTCAGTCCCTGGTAGTATGGGCAATCCGCGAAGGCAGAGAAGCTGCGAAGGCGGTAGATGAATCGCTGATGGGATACTCCTATCTGTAAAAATAAGATAAAATATGACAAAGGTGCTATTGCCTGACGGAAAAGGACGTCAGGAAGTAGCACCTTTGTTTTTTGAAGTGATTTTCGGGTGTTTCGGGTATTACAATAATTGTAGTTTAGTTTGAATAAACAAAAATACTTAGTAAATCCAGCGTTTATACGGGTTTGCAGCATTTTTAAAAGTCTTTTGATAACAAATTGATAACGGTTGTATGAGAGCCATTATCCTTGTAATCCAGTGGTTTTAGGGTTAGAGAATGATTAATAGGTGGTTGTGCAACAAATAAATCCATATTTATCTGGTTTGAGTCGGTCTTGGAATATTCCGACCAGAGCGTTGCTAAGTTTCTGTGACGGAACTTTTGCCCATGTTTGCGTAGTATCAAATTCCGGGTAGTGGTAACGCCCCTCATCGTATTTGTCCTTGCTGATTTCTTCAGAAGATAGCTTGTCAGCCTGCTCTTTCCAGGCATACAGCATTTTCCAGAGTTCGTGAGCGTCCTTGTCTTTGGAAGTATCGACTTTCAGGCAGATATCTTCGTCTGATTCACTGACTGTTAGACCGTACAAATCTTCAAGGGTAAATAAAGTGTGCATCAGTCCGATATAGCTGTCAATGTCAGGCACATCGAGGGCATGAGGGGAAACATCCAGAGCCTGTGCCAGTGCAGCAGTAAGTTCCGCCTTCGGTTTTCTTGTTCCTGTTTCGTATTGTGCTAAACGTACATCGGCACTTCGCTCAGGAAAGCCGACAATCGTACCAAGATATTTTTGTGTCATCCCACGCAGAATGCGGAAAAAATGTATTCTCTCTCCAATCGCCATAACGTGTCCACTCCTTGTATATATTTTACAATGAGTATAGCAGATATGTTTAGGCGAAGTCAAGATAATACAAAACAAAAAAGTTTAATATTTTTCTCAAAACCACTTGACACAAACAAATATGCTTAGTATAATAAGCTCAAATTAAGCAAATAAGTTTAATAAAAACAAAAATGACCGTCCGAACAGTATAAACCGCAAAGACCTTGCCAGATAGCAAGCGAGCGCCTGACATATTACGATATATCGAGACAGCACAGTGCCGAACAGGGAATACCTGCTGGAACTGCATTCGGATAGAACGGCGATAAAAAACAAAAGAAAGGACTGATTATTATATGAAAAACAGATTTATTTGTGCCGAAGAAGTGGCACAGGAACTAAGCGTATCAAAGCCTTATGCCTATAAGTTAATCCGACAGTTGAATGAGGAACTGAAAGCCAAAGGTTTTATTACGATTACAGGGCGTGTGAACCGCCAGTATTTTTATGAAAGGCTCTACGGAGCAGGAAAGGGGGATGAATAATGCCGGTATTCAAAAACGAGAGCAATGGAACATGGTATGTGATGGCGAGATA
>ENA-UALK01000397-UALK01000397.1-human-gut-metagenome-genome-assembly--contig:-NODE-397-length-17429-cov-5.237078_pt1 | contig 17429 bp, 7 predicted proteins | sample MGYA00243703_ERZ654476 | MGnify/ENA primary metagenome ERZ654476 (study PRJEB26926, sample SAMN06164821) | human gut metagenome | biome: ENVO:00009003; feature: ENVO:2100002; material: ENVO:00002003...
CGACTAGTCGTCGGCAGCGTCAGATGTGTATAAGAGACAGGCTTTTCGCTTCAATGTTCCATCTTCGTTCAGATCTTCCAGAGAACACAATAGGCAATAAGAAGAGTCATCAGAAAACGCCCGTTTGTTGGCATTACTTCCAATGACTCCATACTTTACCGTGTAGGTATCATATACCTGATTCAGTTTTTCCTGCTGTTTCTGGATTTCTTCATCTGTGACAGATTCCTCCATCTGCATGGCGATCAACTCCCGGACGGTATCACGGATTGCAACCATGCCTTTTACACGTTCTGCAGTGGCTGCAGGCATTTTCACCTGATTCATCAAAGAGTTGACACGATAATATACCTGATCATCTACCACCGTATAACTGTAATTTCGCACATTTGAATCTGCTGGAATACTCTCTGGCATCTCATCCAGTTCTGTCTCCACATCTACTGCCGGTGCCATGCTTCCCTTGATGTGTTTTACAGCTTCTTGTAACTGTAATTCCAGATCAGCTCCTTCCATTGGAGCACAGGTTGTTTCCATACCATACGGACCGGACACTTCTTTCATCTCACCCAGAATCATTTCCGGATGCTGAACAAAATACTGATTGACTGTAATGCCATTGACATCACTATCCAGATTTATCCATTCCGGCATTTCTTTCGTAAGGCTTTCCCTCTTCTGGAAAAACAGGATATCAGCACTGACTTCTGTTCCTGCATTTGCCTTAAAAGCTGTGTTCGGCAGTCGGATTGCTCCTAGCATATCTGCCCGCTCTGCCAAATATTTCCGAACTTCCGGTGATGCTTTATCCATAGTTCCCTTTGTTGTGATCAGTGCCGCCACACCACCTGGACGTAACTGATCTATCGTCTTGGCGAGAAAGTAATCATGGATCATGAAATTGTAGCGATCATACTGACGGTCATTGACCTTGTATGCACCAAATGGCACATTTCCAATCGCCACATCAAAAAAATCATTAGGATAATCTGTCTTCTCAAAACCTTTGATCTGAATATTGGCATCTGGATAGAGCAACTTTGCAATTCTACCACTGATACTATCCAGTTCCACACCATAGAGTTTGGACTGGTTTAGATTCTCCGGAAGCATTCCAAAGAAGTTCCCGACTCCCATAGATGGCTCCAGAATATTTCCTTTTGTAAATCCCAGATTCTCCAACACCTGATACATACTTTCAATCACAATCGGCTGTGTATAATGAGCATTTAAGGTGGAAGCTCTGGCTGCAGCATATTCCTCTGGTGTAAGAACCGTCTTTAATTCCAGATATTCTGTCTCCCATGCAGCTTTTGTCTCATCAAATGCATCTGCAAGACCTCCCCAGCCAACGTACCTGGATAAGATTTCCTGTTCTTCCGGTGTTGCATTGCGATTCTCATCCTCACATTTCTTTAACAACTGGATAGCCATGATATTGGCACGGAACTTTTCTTTTGCTGTACCCTGTCCAAGCTCATCATCTGTGATGCGGAAGTTCGTTGCTGGAATCGGTTCTGATATTCCGTTAATCTCTTCCAAAGATTTTTTTTCTTCCGATACCTCAACTTCTCCAGATAATTCTTTTTCTTTTTTATCATAATCTGTCCACACACGTTGAGAAATAGCAGTAAAATACGAGGACTCTTCCTCCATAATTTCTTCCCTGATTTCCCGTAATTCATCTAAGGTATCCGCATTTACAGTTTTGTTGTGATAATGATAATAAAGTACTTCTTGTCCGAGTTTTACATCCAGACGTTCCAATTCTTGTGTTGACATTCGATTCCAAATATCATCTTTTTCCGTATGAATCGTGAAACCTTCTCCATCATCATGATATTCTAATGTGTATTGAAGTCGATTCACTTCTCCCTTAACTTTGCAATCAAAATCATGGATTCTTGTTCTGGTACCGGACATATATTCTGAATCAACTAATCGCAAATCCGTTATATCTTCCGCTGTCAAAGTATCCTGCTCCAGCTGTTCTCCTAACATCTGCTGTGCTTCTTCCAAATCTGCCAGTCTTTGTGCTTCCTGTCGTTCTTCGTACTTTTCCATTTCTTCCGGTGACAAATAATCATCTGTGCGGATTAACTGGCGGACACGTTCTGCAACCTTGTTCCACTTTAATAAAACTTCTACCTCTGGACTGCCAATTTTCCCTTTTGCAAGTTTTAATCCTTTTGCATCATGGGATGCGTCGGAAGCATCTGCTCCTGGTATTCCGGGTGAGGAACCACCTGTTCCATACTCATTTTTCAGGAACTCTGTTGCATCTTTCATATCATGATGCTCCATGAAATACTCATAGATCCGGTTGCGCCCTCCGGCTGTAATGCCGCCTCTTCTAAGGACAGCATCTATTTCATCTTGTGTAATAAAGGAAAGTGCCGGACGTTCGACCGTAAATTTCTGGTCTACCCAGGAACGCTCCCTCTGAAGATCCTGAAAGCGTTGGAAATATTCCGGATTATGCTGAATCTCCCAGCGGTGATAATCTCCCGGATTCTCATCCATATATTTCTGCAGCCATTCAAAACGATAGACAATCGCATCTGCTTCCTCTTGATCTGTCCATGCTCCACTCACTACATCCTGCCAGTCTGAATATGATTGTTTCTTTTCCCAGTTTCTGCAAGTATCCCGAAAATGAAGTGCAAGAAGATTGGTCATTTCTTCCTGCTCCTGTTCAATGGCATTATTGGAAATCAAATTATCCACGTAATTTCCATCCTCATACATATCCCGAATTCTGTTCGCTGCTTCTTCCCACGTAACCATGCGGTCAAAGTTTCTTCTGGCAGAGTCCCCTCGCCGGATACGGATACCATCATTGTCATACCAGATACTGATTTTCTGACCATCTATGGTAAATCCTTTGCCACCAGTTCCATATTCATCTTTCAAGAAGCTTTGCATTTCTTCATTATCCAGACCTTCAATCAGTCTTGCTGTAATATGAAACAGTGTATTTTTCTGTCCGCTTCCCGTGCGGAGAATATCATTTACCACTTCATCGGAAATAAGAAAAGCGGCTGGCTGTTCCAATGCAGCTGCCGCTTTCCTTATTTCTCCTAACTGTTCCTCTTCTGTTGGGAACAGGCTTAACTGTAAATAATCTCCTGAATCACCAGCTCCTCTGCCTGTGCCTTGATCTGGTTCATGTGTCTGGTCCATGCCATCCCGTCTGCCATTTTGTCCGGTGCCGGATCTTTCTCCAGAAGTTCGTTCATCAGGTTGTCTACTCTCTGCCTTGCCTGACTGTCGATCTCCATCAGGTGACTGTCCAGACGGTTCTGCAGTGTCAGAATGTTGAACCTGGCTACCTTGTGGTTTCTCAGATACTCTTTCCTCATCATTCCGTACTTCCCGATGGTTCCTCTCGTCTCTTCCAAGCTGATATCTGGAATCTGATACTCTCCGTTCTGGCTGTAACTGATTTCTCTCATAGTCTGTTTCCTCCTTTTTTTCTTCTCTATCTTCTGTGTTATCTGTATTGCTTTCACGAATTAACGTGTTGAATTCATTATAAGCTACTTCTTTTTCTTTTGCAACCGTTTTCAGGTCATTTTCCAGATCATTCAGAACATATCGTCCAATCTGCATCAGGACTGGTCTGCTGATCTCGTTGACTGCACTTCCCAGATGTCCTAATACTTTCAGCTGATTGAAGTCCGTAATATGCCGAAAATCCTCTGCATCCAGATATTCCTGTGCATCCAGCCCACATCGGTTTAGTAATACATACCAGACACTATTGGTCATCAGTTCCCGGAATTCTACTTCCTGATTCTGTTCGTCCAGTTCTTCCAAAAATGTCCCTGTTACATCCAGTCTCAGTTCTTCCAATGCATCTGGAAGCCATTCCTGCATACTCTCCTTCGCTGCCTGATGCAGACTTTCAGCAAGTCCTCCTTCTATATCTTCCAGTGATAACTGCTCCTGCAGATAATCTGCCACCAGCTGTTCTCCTTCCACCGGAAGATTCCATAACTGAGGATCCTTTCCAAGATTCCGCACTTTATAAGTGTCCTGCACATCAAATACATACCGAAGTTTTGTTTTCGGTCCGGAAGTATTGTCAATCAAGGCAATCCCCTTAGATCCCTTTTTGATCCAGCGGTACATCTTCTGATTCCAGATTTCCATGGATGCTACGGCAGTTGCTTCCGGTCGCTGTGCATAAATTAAAAGCTGTTCTGGAAAAGTGTATTTGTACAGTCTGGATGCAGTGTTTAGGAACCGCATCCATTCCTGCGGACTGGCAGCTACATCTTTTGCCACCTCTTCCGTCAGCTGTTCCATTGCATATAATTTATTTGCCATGTGCTACTCCTTTTCATAAAATCAGGGACTGCTTAGCACAGTCCCCTTAAAATCATCGTTGTTACTCTTTATAATGCTGTGGCAAGATCTTTTGACTTATTCTTTGGCACTTTGTCTGCCTCTTTTGCCTTGATTTCTGCCTTAGCTTTCTCCAGTCTTCCATGGATTCCACCTTTTACTGCTACTTTTTCAGCTGCTTTTTCTTTTTCCAGACGTGCTTCCCTGCGCTCAGCATTTTCCATTACTGCTGTCTTTTTATCACAGAACTGAACCTTATCAGAAAGCTGTTCCTGTCTTTCCACCTGTGTCTCATTGACTTCCTGTACCATCGCATTTAATTCTGGAACCTGAAAAATTCCGTTATCAGGGAGAATCAACACTTCATGAACGGAAGATGGGATGACAAAGTAATCACTTCCCAGGCATTCCCCAATCTGTTTACGAATATCTTCCTGCAGTAACAGGGAAGCTCCATTCATCTTAGCTTTGTTTGTCAGACAGAACATTGGGTTTTCCATGGCTTCCATATCCATTTTTTCATTCAGCAGGTTTTCTGGTTCTTCACCAAAAATCATAGATTTGATAATCTCATTCATATCCATAAGTGTGACACCACGTTTTCGGTCTGCCACCATCGCATCCGCTTGAATCTGTTCGGCAGATACTCCCCACTCGTTCATCAGAGAGACAGTTACCGGAATACTGCTGATCCCTTCACCATTTTCCTCCAGATTTACTGCATAATAAGCTGCAAAATCTCCGTGTTCTGTGACTACTTTATCTGCAAGACGATCGGTATTCCATTCCTTATCACAAATTCTTACCTGTAACTTATTTTTCATCTTTTCATAATCCAGAATATCCGGAACTCCCATATCAAAAAATTCTGCTTTTCCCTGTGCCTCAATACGCATATCAGCCACATCGCCAACACAAGAGTCTACATCTTTTCCATGGATATATTCCTGGTAGAGGGAATCCAGATAGACTGTCGGTACGATTCTCTGATCTCCGTTTGGAATCGTAATACCTGTCAACTTCAACCCGTTGTTTTTTTCTACTTCCTGCAGTTTAATTTCTGCGTCCTTATAAGACTCTGGCAGATACTCCTTTACATTGTCTTTGACATATTCATAAAATTCTTTTCTGTTCATCATACGCTTTTACCCCTTTCTGATCATGTGATGGTTCATTCTTTTTCTGCTGACCATCTGCTCGGCTTTCTTCTGATAAGCCATCATTCTCTTTAAAGTTTTCTCCTGGTTTTTTCGTGCTTCCTGTCTCTTTTCCATTGCTTTCATCATAGTTTTCTGTTCCTTTCTGTGATTTTTTTGTATGAAAAAGGGAGCCTCACATAGAAGCTCCCAATCATAACCGTTGGTTTCCTTATTTGCTTTTCCTTTTTCTGCAGATATAAAGTCCTGCCATGCCTCCTGTGGAGATTACCAGAAGAAGGATTGGCAGCCAGATATTCGTGCTGTCACCTGTTTTCGGTGCATTTGATACTTTTGTCTCTTCAGGGGACTGTGGTGTATCCGGTGTGTTCGGTGTTTCTGGAACTTCCGGTTTCTCATTTGTCAGATTGAAAGTAACTTCCACGACTGGTGTACTGTCATTCGCATAAGCAAATGTCACTTCATGCTTGGTCTGATCCAGTGTGTATCCATCCAGTGTTTTTGTTTCCACCAGATAATACTTGATTGCTGTATCATATTTGCCGTTCTTAAATGTGGCAATCTCATACAGCTTACTTTCTGCATGACCGGCAGCGTCTGTCTTTAAGGTTTCCAGAACCTTTCCTTTGCTGTCACGGAGTTCAAATTCTACCCCTTTCAGTGGTTCTCCTGACGATTTATCTGTCTTATTGAGAATCACTTTTCCCTTGGCAGTATCATCTTTCATAGCCACTTTCTGGATTTCTCCGGTGTCTTTCACCTCAAACGTCACATCGCCTGTCAGAAGACATCCTTTCGGTGCCTGCTCTTCACGTAAGGTATATTTACCGATTGGCAGTTTTTCGATATAGTGTGCTTCCTCTGTGGAAGTCCAGCTCTCTACTACCTGATCATCCTTATCGAGAATCGTCAGTTTCGCACCCGGAATCTCAGTTTCTCCTGTGATATCCGTCTTACTGATCTCTACTTTTGTCACATCATCTTTCATCTCATGCTTCTGAACCTCTGCTGTATTCTCTACTGTAAAGGTAATACTTTCTGCAGTAACATATCCATCTGCCGGTTTTGTCTCTGTCATGGTGTATTCCTTACCAACAACCAGTTCTTTGATCACATGGGATTCTTCCGTAGAAGTCCATTCATCTACTATATTGCCATCTGAATCCGTCACTTTCAGGTGTGCACCTGGAAGTTCTTTACCTGTTGTCAGGTCTGTTTTGGTCAGCTCCACTGTGGTTGGCTGATTTTCAAAAGTAAAATCGTAGCTTACTTCTGTCTGGTCTTCTCCGGCATATTCAAAGGTAAACTCCTGTACTTCTTCTGTTGTAACAAATCCGTCCGGTGCAAAGATTTCTTTCACATAGTATTTTCCGTCTACCGGAAGATCTGCCGTAAAAGTAATCTGTCCTTTTTCATCTGTTACTCGCTGCTCGATCAAACTGTCTTTCTCAAGAAGTACCTCGCCCTTTGCATTTTTGATATCTTCACTGGTATAAAGACCGAAGACACCACCTGCAAGAACACGTTCTGTGTCTTTTTCTTTCTTCAGAATCGTAACCTTTATTTTCTGACGGGCATTCTGCCATTTTTCATCATAAGTGATGACTGGTGTATTCTGGTCCCGGTAGGAAAGGTCAACATATCTCGGCTCTCCGTCCAGCACATAACCATGGGTTGTTTTTACTTCCTTCACATAGTATTTTCCAGCCGGGAGATCTCCCATCTGTGCAATGCCATTGGAATTTGTAGTAATAGTTCCCACTTTTTCATCTGCTTTGAAATAATCTTCGCTGACACCATCTGCCGCTTTGATATCTTCCGCAGCAAATACATCGAAAGTTACATTTGAAAGGCTTCCGGTTACATACTCAAAGAGATGCTCCACAGTACCTTTTACATTGTCCAGAAGTGTCACTTTATCCAAAAACTCTCCATTTTTGTTAATGATCAGAAGTCCTGTTGGAACTTCATCTTTCATCTCTACTTTCTGAATCTCTGCGGTATCTTCCAGCGTGAACTTCACATCCGTTGCTTTCAAATAACCATAAGGTGCCATTTCCTCACGAAGGGTGTATTCCTCACCAACTGTCAGTCGTTTGATCACATGTGGCTGATCTTTTACAGAAATCCACTGATCCACAACATTTCCTTCTTTATCAAGAACGGTGAGTTTTGCCCCATCCAGTTCCACACCTGTTGTTACATCAGATTTTGTGATTTCAACTGTTGTTGGCTGGTTCTTTTTCACAGTTTTCAGTTTTACTGTCTTCACATCCTGTCCCTGGTAAGAAGCATCCAGATTCAGAACTTCATCAGAGGATACAAATCCCGCCGGTGCTTTTAACTCTTTCACATAATACTGTCCAAGTGGCAGATCCAGCGTACATGCTGCAAGACCATCATTATCAGAAGTCATTTCCTGTAAGAGTGTGTTTGCTTTCACGATTACTTTTCCATCCACCTTAATATCCGCTTTGTTATAGATACCAAAGACAGCTCCAGCTACGGTTGTACCATTTTCTGCATCCTGTTTTTCTACCTGGATTGCAACTTTCTGTCGGTCATCGCCAACAGTCACTTCCTGTTCAATTACCGGTGTATCCTGATTGGCATAGACAAATGCGACTTCTGATCTGTCATGGTTCAGGACAAATCCTTCCGGTGCAGTCTTTTCTACCACATAGTAAGAACCAAGCGGCAGATTCTCTGCAACTGCTTTTCCGTCTTCTCCGGTCGTTACCGTTGTTACCAGTGCATCTTTTGCATAGATCAGCTGTCTGTTTCCGTTTTCATCTTTCTGATAATCCGGCGTAAAGATATTTTCAGCTGCATAGACATTAAATTCTGCACCCTTCAGGTATCTTTCTTCATAAACAAAATCTTTCTTAAATCCGGTCAGCATCTCACCTCTTTTATAAATCGTCAGCTTTCCTTTTACCGGATGGTTCTCGTAATCTACCGTAATAATGGCATCTCCGCTTTCAGAATCCATCTGGTATGCTGTGTTTGCATCCACCGCAATCTCTACATAGTTCTTGTTAATTGTGTACCCTTCCGGTGCGTTGACTTCCTCAATCCGGTAATGTCCGATCTTCAGATTCTTCGGCATGATCAGATACCCCTGATTGTCCGTAAAATAGGACTTATGGGTTGTTGTCACTGGGTAAGTTGTTACCTGCTCAACATACTTTTTATTATCCAGGTCATATACCTTAAATTCTGTTCCTGCAATCAGGACGGATTTCTTTGTTTCATCGTCTTTTTTCACGATTTTCAGTTTTGCCTTAAACTCTTCATCCAGAAGCACACGCCAGATCTGCGGCTCATTTGGATGATGCTCTGTGATATTCACTTCAAAATCATCAACTGGCTTGTAATTGTGCGGTGTTGTAGTTTCACGCACAATATAGCTTCCAAATGGTAATGGAATACTGCAGGCATATCCTTTGTCATCTGTGAAAATCTCCGTTGCTCCATTTTCTCCACTCACTACTGGTTTGGCAGAATCAAAATCATAGCTTCCATCTGCTTTCTTTGTAAGGGAAGATTTCAGATAAACTGTAAATCCAGCTCCGGATAACAGATCTGCATCTGTCTTTCCATTGTTGGCTGCTTTGATGATCTGGAATGGCTGTTTGATGACCTGCTCACTGGAAGCGCACTCTCTTTTTACTACTGCTGTCATATCTCCTTCATAACTGCATGTAAGATCATGCTCTTCTGCATCTGCTAGGTATCCGGTCGGCGGAGTAATCTCTTTGACATAATATTTGCCAAGATATAAGCCATTTACAGAAGCCTGTCCTTTGTCATCGGTTGTAAGAGAAGCTACCTGCTCTCCTGCTTTATAAATAGTTCCCGTTGCTCCATCCGGGTGCACGATATCTTCACGGGCATACAGTCCATAAACTGCACCTTTCAGTGTGGCATCTCCCTGTGGTACTGCTTTTCCTGTTTCTTTATCAACTTTGAATAAATTGATCTTTGCTGTCACACGGTCATTGCTGAAGGTATGGGTAAAAGATACAGTTGCTTCTTTATCATTGGTGTAAGAAAACTGGAACGTATACACATCTTCTGTATTTCTTACATAACCTTCCGGTGCCTGATCTTCTTTTACAGAATAGGAATATCCGATTGGCAGGTCTACTGTGAATTTTGCAGTTCCGTCTGCGCCAGTAGTTACTTTCTCAATCAGCGTTCCTTTTTTCACAACAACGCTTCCGTCTGCATTTCTGATATCATCGGATGCATACAGAGCAAAAATACCGCCTTTCAGTGGTTTCTTGGTGTCTTTATCCTGTTTTACTACAGAAACATCTGCTTTCTGTCTCTCGTTGTTAAAAGTCACATCTGCAAATACAACTTCTTTGTTCTGACCAGCATAAGTTAGAGTCACTGACTTTTCTTCGCTGCCGTTATAGAAAGAGTCCGGTGCTTTTGTTTCTTTTACCACGTAGGTTCCAAGATGCAGGTTTTTCAGTGTGACAGAACCATTCTCACCTGTTGTCAGGTTTTCTTTTACAAGGTCACCTTTGCTGTACACTTTTGTACCATAAGCAGTTACGATATCTGCCCCGGCATACACGTTATACACTGCATTTTTCTGTCTGCGGTTTTCATACTGAAATACCGTTCCATTTTCACTGACCTCTGCTCCGGTCAGAACCTGTCCTTCTTTGTAAATGGTAAGCTCTGCCAGCTGTTCCTTATTTTCCACGGTTACAGCTGAGGTCTTACTTGCTACCAGTTTTACATTTGTTGCCGTTGCATTTACTACATATCCCTGTGGTGCTGTGATCTCTTTCAGATAAACGGTATCCTGTGTCTTGATGATCGTAACAGAAGATTTTCCATTCTTATCTGTTGCCGGCATCTGAGTGATCAGCTTTGTACAAGCCTCATCGCTGTATACACCGAATACTGCACCTGCAAGATTGACATCCGCTGTATCGTCTTTCTTTACGATTTCGATCGTAGCCTGTTCAATCCAGGACACCTTTAAGCTTACATATTTTTCATCAGCAACACCTTCTCCAAATACAAATGCCAGATCCTGAACACTTGCATTCGTAGTCAGTTTATATGCTGAGTAATCTTTTGTAATACTTCCCTTCATTTTTGCAGAAAAAGTAGCATTTACATCTTTTGTCTGTGTCAGAGGCGCTGAAAGATAAAACGTAGTTCCTCCTCCAATTGTTACGCTTGCACCTGCCGCACTTACATTTCCAGTAGATACATTATGGAGCTTTACTCCTTTTGGTAAGTCCATTGTGATTTTCTGCTGGGAAGATGCGTTAAACTGAATGTTCTCCGTTCTCTGAACATTTCCATCTACATAAGCCTTTACATCCGGCTTTGAAAATGACATCGCTACATCTGGTATTTCCGGCTTATTCACACAATAATTATAGAGTTCTTTTGCCAAAGCCTCTCCTGTAGCATTGGTTCCGTAAAATGCATCACTACTTCCGTTGGCATATGATGCAGCCATATGAATAATGATGAATCTTTTTCCTTCTGAAAAATCCGTGTGTTTATTAGCGAAAAAACTCTCGCTTCCTGCGGCATCTGTACCGTAATAACACACTTTTGCTAACGCCTGATTGTCTCCAATCTTTGTGATTGTATAATTTCCAGATCCTGGTCCAGGTTTTGCTGGCTGTACACAATACGCAGTTGCTCTGACGCTTCCGTAGCTGATATAGTACGGCTCTGTCAGATAGGTTCCAAGATTATAATCTGCATATCTATACAGAGGTCCTTTTTCGATTGTTACCTGCTGTGTACTTCTTGCTGAATAAGCCGAAACTGCTTCAAATGTTGCAATCTCTCCTTCTTCCATAGAATCAAGATCCACACCTTCGTCTCCTGCCTGTTCCAAAACATCATGAAGCTCTAACCCTGATTCTTCATCATAGGTATCCTGATTCTGTGCCTGCTCTACCAAATCATCAAATTCATCAGCGTCAATATCGGTAATCTCCGATTCTGCTTCTGAATCCTCCGCTTCTTCTGTCTGCTGTTCACTGCCAGCTGTTTCGGATTCAGTCACTGCTTCACTCCCTGCAGCCTCTGTCTGTACTTCTGTTTCTTTCTCACGCACAATCAGTTTTCGGCTGATCTGGTACTTCGGATGCTCCTGATTTACCGGTTCCACATAATAGACCGCTTTGTAAGTGTCCGCATGATCTGTCGTAAAATCCTCATTCTTTTTGTTCTTTGCTTCCTCAAATGTGACTTTGACCTTGTTATCATCCTTGATTTCCAGTCCTGTGTAGTCTGATTTCACATCAAATACACTGCCTGTTTCAATTTCATAATCTTTGGCAGTCACCACCTCATCTTCATCCAGAAGGTCTTTCACTTCCTCATAAAGTGGAGGTTTTTCCTCTGGCTGGATCTCCGCTGCATATGCAGTCATCGGAGATAACACTGTACTAAGCATTGTCATGCCTGCCAGCAAGCCAGATACTACTTTTCTAAAATTACCTTTTTTCTTCATACTAAGGTCCTCTCTTTCATAATATTTGTATTAAAACAGACAGTCCTTAGACTGCCTGCAATACACTACTTATCGTTGCGGAAAACTCAGATTGAACTGCACATTTCCCTCGCCGGGATCAACCATTTCCACAGTTGCTTCATACTGTCTCCCTGTTTTTCTTGATACCAGATCCTTATAATGGATTTTTCCTTTAGACAGGAACTTCTTTGCTGTCGTCTTATCCATCCTTTTCCCCTGGCTTGCAAGGAATTTATCATTCTTCCACAAGGTAAAAGCACAATTCCGGTCAGAACAGTAAAAGTTTACTTTTCCTTCCCTGACATCAGCTCCACAGCGGGGACATTTGCCAATGACTTCTCCTTTTGCTTTTCCCTGAAACTGCTCTTTCTTTTCTTCTGAAATTCCCTGGTATCTGGCAACCAGTTCCTGCATCAGCTCTGTAATCCCATTTAGGAATTCATCTGCTGTCCCTGTATTCTGGGCAATGTGATTCAATGCCATTTCCCACTCTGCTGTCATCTTCGGAGATTTAATCTCGTCCGGTAGAACCGTAATCAATACATTTCCATCATCCGTCGGCACCAGATTTTTCTTTTCCCTTTTCACAAAGCCAGACTGAATCAGTTTTTCAATGATTGCTGCCCTTGTTGCCGGTGTGCCAAGTCCTTTCTTTTCTGTATCTTCGGTCAGTTCTTCATTCCCTGCACGTTCCATCGCAGAAAGCAGGGTATCTTCTGTGTACTGTTTCGGTGGCTGTGTAAAATGCTCCGATACAAAAGAATCACAAGGACCGTAATGCTTGCCATCCCAGATATCCAGCTCCGGCTCTTCTTTTTCACTCTTTACGCCAAAGAACTGTTTCAATTTATTTTCAATCGACTTGAATCCTTCCTGCTTTGTTTTCTTTGCTGAGAGATAAAACGTATGATAATTACAGGTAATCTGGCATTTATGGCTTTCATAAATATAAGGATCTGCGGTTGCTGTCAGTACCCTGGCACTGATCAGATACAAAATTTTGCAGTTTCGTTCTTTCAGTTTACCTATATCTGCCTTTGCTACTTCCACGGTCGGGATAATTGCATGGTGATCAGATACTTTCTTTGAATTTAATACCTTACTCACGTCCGGCTGATATTCCAGCCCTTCGGCATAGGGCATTTTCCCAAGTAACATCTGAATCAGAGTTTCTGTGCTTTCTCCCATCTCATCTGTCAGATACTGGCTGTCTGTTCTCGGATAAGTGACAAGTTTCTGCTCATACATCTCTTGCACGGCATCCAATGTCTGCTGTGCGGTATAACCAAACATTCTGTTTGCTTCCCTCTGCAGAGTGGTCAGATCATAAAGCTTCGGAGGGCGGACTGTTTTCTCTTTCACATCATCCTTCTCCACTTCGCAGATACGCTCCATACAGTCCGCAGCCACTCTATCTGCATCTTCTTTTTTCTGAAAATGCTCTGTAACCGCATCCATATCGTCAAACTTGATATGAGCCATATAATATTTTTCTTTGGTAAATTCCTTGATCTTCTGATTTCGATCCACAATCATGGCAAGTGTTGGTGTCTGTACTCTTCCAACTTTCAGATTCTGGTTATACAGAACGGAAAAAAGACGGCTCGCATTGATTCCCACCAACCAGTCTGCCTTTGCCCTGCAAAGTGCTGACTGATAGAGACTGTCATAACACGAACCGTCTTTTAATGACGAAAATCCATCTTTAATTGCCTGTTCTTCCATGGAAGAGATCCAGAGTCGCTTCATCGGCATTTTACATCCTGCCTGCTCATACACCAGACGGAAGATCAGCTCACCTTCACGTCCTGCATCAGTTGCACAGATCACTTCATCTACTTTGGAATCTCTCATCAGTTTCTTTAAGATTCCGAACTGCTTCTTTGTGCCCTCCAAAATCTTGTGTTTCCAACATTCCGGCACAATCGGCAGATCTTCATATCTCCATTTTTTATATTTTTCATCGTATTCCGATGCATCGCATAATCCCACCAGATGTCCTACGCACCAGGAAACGATATAACCGTTTCCCTCCACGTAGCCATCTTTTCTTGTTCTGGCTCCAAGCACGGAAGCCAGTGCCATCGCAACCGATGGCTTTTCTGCAATCACTAATTTCATTTACTCCTGCTCCTCTTCTTCATCTTCCAGCACATTATCGTCAAAATCTTCATCTCTCAGGATTTCCGGTTCTGTACTTTCTTCCTGCTCATCTGCATCGTCTACTTCCCGTTTTTCTGACTCTGAATCTTCGGATTCATCTTCATCCTCTTCCATCTCATCCTCGTCATCATATTCATGCTTTGGTTTATAGACTTTGAAGTAATATCCTCCTGCCGCAGCTCCGACTGCAACCAGTGCAATCAAAAGATACGTTCCAAATGGACTTTTATCTTCAGGCATCTGAATATCATCCTCTACCTTATCTTTCTCGGCTGACTCTGTCGTTTCCGGCTTTTCTTCCTCTGCTTTTTTCTCTGGTTCTGCATAAACCGTATCTACTTCCGGAAGTGTCACTGAATCAGAAAGCGTGAAGTTCATCAGATCTTTCTCACTGACTTCGGTAAGGAAATACACATTATCCTGAGATTTTGAATTATCAATAATCAGATAGAAAATCTTACCACTCTTAGTTGAAATGGTATAAAACTCTTTTGTGCCTTCCGTAGCTGTTTTGGTAACAGAATCTGCTGTCTCGCCTTCTTTATTAAGCTGTTCCTCAATACCTGTTACTGTCCGATCATCCACGGTTCCTTTTGCATCTGTTGGCTCAGAAGCCTGTGCATCCTGTGGAAGTGGTGAAGTCGTTGTTTTCTCAGTCCCAGTTTCATCTGCACTGGTCGTAGTTGCCATTGCGCCATTACTGTCATTGGAGGTTTTCTGTTTTTCTGCCTGCTTCTTTGCCCATTCATAATAAGGATTCTGCAACACATACTTTTCAGAAGTATTTCCGGCACCATCCGTTACCGTGATTTCAATCTGTTTTGTTGTAAAATCTTTCTGTGTCAGTTGCACTCTCAGCATTCCATCCTTCAAGTCTGTATAAGTGGTGCCATTGACTGTTACTGCAGTAATCCCTGATACTGTATCATTCCCCTGAATCGTCAGCACACCATCTGTCAGGGAAGCAGAGAGTGTAGGCTTTTCCGTGTCATAACACTTAATAGAGCGATTCTGCTCATAGACCTTCCCCTCACCATCTGTCACACGCACATACACTGTCTGATTTCCAGTGATCGTGATACTTCCACTTCCGGTTACATCCTGCCAGCTTCCATCTTTTCCTGCTTTTGCTTCAATCTTTGCTATTGAGAAACCTTCCGGCATATGACTGGCATCTACCGTAACAGCAATGGTTGTTTCTCCCTGTTTCCAGCCATCCGGCTTCTCAATCGTGATTGCAGGTGTAGTATTCTCAGCTGCATAAGCAGTCTGTGTCTGGAGCAAAGGTGTTGTCAGGCAAAGAAATGTCGTTGCTGCAAGCAAGCTCTTTTTTACCCTGCTTTTAGTAATTGTTCTCTTCTTCTGTTTCATTTTTTCCAGATTCATCATCGGCTTTTGTTTCCTCCTTCTGTATTTCTACCCTGCCGGGCAGTTCATTTTTCATTCTCTTTTTGAAAGCTTCCAATTCCGGAATACTCATATCCATTGCACGGATAATTCTTACAATTTCCAGATTTTCCGCTTCTGTTTTTGCAATCTCCGCAGCCTTGAACCGCTTTAAATCTGCTTCATATCTGGCTTTGGAAGCTTCCATTTTCTCTTTGGCTTTCTCATAATCTGCCGTAGCTTTTTCAAGACTTTTCATCGGTTCTCCTTTCCGGACGGCTGATGCAGCCGCCCTTTTTTCTTACCATCGTCCAAATCCATAGAAATGGCTCTGCCAGTATGGGGAATTGATGGACGTATACTGCACCGGATGTCCACAATGGATCATCTGACCATTGCCTACATAGATTCCGATATGCGTTACCGGCTCCCCTGCGTCGTAAGTTCCAGTAAAGAAAATCAAATCTCCCGGCTGTGCCTCCGACTGGGATACTGGTGTACAAATGTTGTACAGTCCCTGTGCTGTTAGTCTTCCTGTATTCCTTACACCAGAGTTTGTCAGACAGTAGCTTACAAATCCGGAACAATCGAATCCACTTGGGGAATATCCACCCCATACATATGGTGTTCCAAGATATCTCGCTGCTTCATTTAACAAACGCTGTGCTGCTTCACTGGTATATTCATTGCCGCCAAAGCCTGCTCCTTCTCCAGTTTCCAGATAAAAGATCGGGTTTAACCGCTCTCCATTTTTCAGAAGTTCAATATGAAGATGGCTTCCTGTCGAATTTCCAGTGTTTCCTACCAGACCAATTTCATCACCTTTGCTAACAGATGCTCCTGCAGATACACTCCGGCTGCTAAGGTGTGCATAGCGAAGCTCATAACCTTTGCTGTCTTTGATAATGACGTAATTTCCATAGCTGTCATTATAAGCAGAAGTCGTAACCGTTCCAGTCAGTCCTGCCATCACTTTTGTTCCTTCCGGTGCACCAATATCCATACCATTGTGTAGCTGGTTTGCACCTGAAATCGGGTGAATCCGATATCCATAATAGCTGGTCACACTGGAATACCAGTTAAAATCAACCGGTGTTGCAAACATCTGCAAGTTGCCTTTTGTATCGTTGTAGGCACTGAACAGTTCTTTCTGGAAAAATCCCAGCCTGTCCTGACAGATTGACATCAGGTTTCCACTATTTAAGGTGACATTCAGCACATCTACATCCCTTGTCCTAGTCACTTCCACTTCCTGACTTCCATTATCATCTGCCAGATAACATTCCCATGTCTGATGTCCATGTGCAGATGCTGCCGCATGACTATCATAATAGACATCAAATTGTACACCGTATCTTGCGAAAGCTCCGGTATCTTCTACGGTATATTCGACACCATTCATAACTACCTTTGTTCCCATTGGTACAAACGGATTGGAAGCATCTACCGCTAAGGTATGATTGGCAGTTGGATATGCTCCACTGGCAGTCGGTCCTCCGCTCCAAATACCACAACAGATTGGGCAGTTGCAATAGCCACTGGTAACAACCTGTCCCAAAGATTCTCCAACCCTTACTGTCGCAGTCTCTGTCACAGTCTCATTCACTGCTTCAGTAGTCAGATGGTATTGCTCTGCAAACAACGCATCCAGTTCTGGCTTCACCTGCTCAAACGTAAACTCCTCATATTTTGCAGACAGGTAACTGATCAGGATAAACGGATCATGCTCTATCGGACCAATATCATAGCGGTACTCATCATGCCCCGGTTCTTCCGATTCCATGTTGTTGATCCGCTCCTGCAGATTAGCTTCCAGCTGTGTGTAATACAGTTCCGCTTCCCGGATT
>ENA-UALK01000452-UALK01000452.1-human-gut-metagenome-genome-assembly--contig:-NODE-452-length-15869-cov-4.844948_pt1 | contig 15869 bp, 18 predicted proteins | sample MGYA00243703_ERZ654476 | MGnify/ENA primary metagenome ERZ654476 (study PRJEB26926, sample SAMN06164821) | human gut metagenome | biome: ENVO:00009003; feature: ENVO:2100002; material: ENVO:00002003...
GTCTCGTGGGCTCGGAGATGTGTATAAGAGACAGATCATAGTAGACGTCAAACTGTACCCCGTATCTTGCGAAAGCTCCGGTATCTTCTACCGTATATTCGACACCATTCATTACCACCTTTGTTCCCATTGGAACAAACGGATTGGAAGCATCTACCGCTAAGGTGTGATTGGCTGTTGGATATGCTCCACTGGCAGTTGGTCCTCCGCTCCAAATACCACAGCAGATTGGACAATTACAATATCCGCTTGTTACAACCTGTCCCAAAGATTCTCCAACTCTTACTGTTGCTGTCTCTGTCACAGTCTCATTGACCGCTTCTGTAGTCAGATGATATTGCTCTGCAAACAAAGCATCCAGCTCCGGCTTGACCTGTTCAAACGTAAACTCTTCATACTTTGCTGACAGATAACTGATCAGGATAAACGGATCATGCTCAATAGGTCCGATGTTATATCGGTATTCCTCATGTCCCGGTTCTTCAGATTCCATGTTGTTGATCCGCTCCTGCAGATTAGCTTCCAGCTGTGTATAATACAGTTCCGCTTCCCGGATTGCCTGATCCGATGACAGATAACTGGTTCCTGTGTAAGTGATCACATTTTGTAAAAACACTGCAGAGCATGACGTGACATTCGTTATGATCAGAAACATCAATCCGATCAGAACTGCTACACTGATATACACCTTCCGGTTTTCTTTAAAGAAGTTGGTGACTTTGCCGCCAATCTTCTTGATATAATCAATCGTACCTTTTGCAGCTGTTCCTACTGTCTGTTCACTTCGCTTCGCTTTGGCATAATCCCGTTTGATCTGTTGCTTCTGAATCTGTTTTTTCAGTTTCCTCTGCTCCTGACGGGCTACAGCCTGTGTCTGTTTCTCTGCCTGTCTTTCAAGTCTGCTTCTTTTTCTGGATGCCCTCTGTTTCCTGCGTCTGGCACTTCTCTGTTCCAGCCGGTAAACACCTTCGCCGCTTTCTTCTAACTTATGGGCACCTTCTACCGCCGCATTATCATCTTCATTTTTGCTGATCTCACGGTGCAATGCTGCGGAAGTTGCACTTCCTGCTTTCTTGACAACAGAAGTTTTTTCAGTTTTCACAGATTCCCCTTCGCCAAACTTCAAGCGGGATTTCTTCTTTCCAGGAGCTTCCCCTTCATTTGCCTGATAGACCTGTGCCTTCTTGGAATGTTGCTTTACTTCCTTCTTCTTTTTTGCATCCTCATAAGAAAACTTTTTGGCTTTTTCCTTTTGCTTCTGATGTCGGAAATTGACTCCATCCGTATCCATCTGGTTCAATTTCTCCATATCTTTATCATTTTTCACAGAAGCACCAGTTTCCTCATAAGCAAACTTCAAACGTTGTTTTTGTTTAGGCTTTTTGCTGCCACCGGTCTGATTTCTCCGGCTGTCTCCCCTGTTTTCTGATAGATCAGCACGTTTATCTTTCAGTCTCCCTAACTGTCCGACTTCGGATTTTTCTGCAAGTCTGGATTCTTTTCCGACTTCAGCACGGATTCTTTTTCTATTTTGCTGCTTACTACTCTGTCCAAAATCCCCACTTTGCTTCTCTGTCCGTATCAGTTCCGGTGCATCTCTGGATTTTTGCACAGAGGGACGAATATTTTTCCCACTCCGTTCAGACTGGCGGGGAGACTTATCCACAAGGTTTTCTTCTTTTTCCCCCTGTTTTCTTCCCATCTGCACATCACTGGCACGGTTACTGACACGAACAGAAGATTTATCTGTCAGGTTTTCTTCCACCAGACCATCCTTGGTCATCTTCTGGACTTTCTTATCCCTGACTTTCATTCTCTGTTCTGCCACTACTTACTCCTCCTTCTTCGGATACCCTTTCCCTGCCTGTAATAAGCAGAGAAAAGCGATGCCGAAAACAGCACCGCCACTAAAAGTTAATACATATGAAATTGCTCGTAACATTGTTTTCTCCTTTGATTTAACCTGCTTCAGAAGTTTCCTCCAAGCGGGTTGTCATGATTTTATAGAGGGAATTCTTCGGAAATCTGTCTACGAATGGGATAATGACATTTCCATAAAACAGAAGTCCTTCCCCCTCATTACTGTTGGTTACATAGGACAGCTGGGTTGGTGAGATATTCAGCTGCTTTGCCAGAATCTGCCTGTCTCCGGAAGCCTGGTTCAGCATATAAATGAAATCAGAGTTTTCAAAAATATTCTCGATTTCCCTGGAAGCCAATAAATCTTTGATATTCTGTGTTATCTGATTGTTATTATCAGGCGGCTTTTTATCCACCTCTCTGGGACTTTCGCCCATTTTCATCAGCGTGTCATTTCACGCTCAGCATAGCATATCTTTTTACCACGATTATATCGTACCGGCTGGCAATGCGGCCTCTTGGAGCTGTTATATTCTGCTTATGCAGGTTCAAGCTCTATGCGTTGCGTGTGGCTATTCTATTATGAATAGCCTTCCACTCGGATTAGGTCGCTACCCCTTTCCCGTTTTTTTCCGCATTGATACTTCTGACTTACTTGCCGGTTTCAGTCAGAACGGCGATAGTTTGCACTTTAAGCGACTAACAAGTAACAAACCAGTTCACCAGTTGGAATACCTCCCCATTTACGGAACCTCTTCCAAATTTCCACACTGTAAGCTGCTGTCTGCTCTTCTTTTAATAGAAGATGGAATTCATCCACATAGTAACGGGTAGATTTATGAGCGGAACGATTGATAGTCACTCGGTTCCATACCTGGTCCTGCACAATCAACATCCCAATCTTTTTCAGCTGTTTTCCAAGCTCTTTGATATCAAAACAAACGATACGATTGTTGATATCTACATTTGTGCGATGATTAAATACATTCAGGGAGCCTGTAACATAAATCTCCAATGAAGTTGCAAGACGCTGTGCTTCCGGCTCTTCCTGTTTCCGCAACAGATTATATAAATCCTCCAGTATTGGCATCTTCTCCGGCATTGGATCGGCGAGATATTCCTGATAGACTAACCGTACACAACGGTCAATGATGGTCTTTTCTACCGGCTCCAGTCCATTCTTTCCTCCAACAATCAGCTCACACAAAGACAGAATAAAATCTGCTTTCAATGACAGTGGATTATCTTCCTCGGAATAGTTCAGGTTCAGATCCATTGGATTGATATACTGGTCAGATACTGGCGAAACCCGAACTACCTGCCCATGCAGTGCCTGCACAAGTGCCGAATATTCGGCTTCTGGATCACAGATAATGATATCGTCTTCCGTGATCAAAAAGCAGTTTGTAATTTCCCTCTTTGCTGAGAAAGACTTACCGGAACCTGGTGTACCAAGAATCAGTCCATTCGGGTTCTTCAAACGTTTCCGATCAACCATGATCATGTTGTTGGATAATGCATTCAATCCATAATAAAGAGCTTCCCCTTCCTGAAACAGTTCCTGTGTCGTAAATGGCACGAAGATCGCTGTTGAAGATGTGGTAAGCCCTCTCTGAATTTCAATCCGATTGACTCCCAGTGGAATACAGGACATGAGTGCTGCTTCCTGCTGATAATCCAGTTGTTTTAAAGCACAGTTATATTTCTGTGCAATTCCCTGCACCTGGAAAATATTGTTATCCAGTTTCTGACGCTTCCTTGCGGTATTCATCACCAGAACCGTTACAAGAAACATTCGTTCATTTCTGGACTGCAGATCTTCCAACAGGTTCTTCGCCTCTTCTCCATAAGTCACAAGGTCCGATGGAAGCACGTCCATATCATAACCGGAACGTACTGCTCGCTTCTGCTCTTCAATCTTCATCTTATCCAGATCTGAAATCTTACTCTTGATCATCTTGATCGCAGAACTCTGGTCAATGGACTGGATATGAATGTTAACATTGATGCTGTCATCCACATCCAAGAAATCTGCAAGCATCCGGTCTGTAAGCTCCGGTGCAAGAATCTGCAGGTAACTCACACTTCCCATCGTTCTTCCCATCAAAAATGTCTGATTCTTGGAAAAGTTAAAGGAAGTCGGTGCAATAAAATCTTTGGTCTTTAATCCTGTTTCTGGAAGCATCTTATACTGGAACTTAAATGGTTCGATCCGATCCTGGTTAAACACATGATACATAATCTCCAGCCTTTCCAGACCATTTAGTGAATGTGCCTGTGCTCCCAGAACCTTAAAGTTGTTTAAGATATCTGTTTCGATTCTTTCAAGCCTTGGTCTTGCCACCTTCAGGTTTTCTGCTTCGATTCCAAAAGTGATATACTTTGTCTTTACCAGACCATTATTTCCTTTGGAAAGCTGATTTTTCAGCATAGTACGGTACTCTTCACGAATGGCATTGAAGTCATCGTTCTGATCTGGAATATCAATGCTTTTCTCAAATTCTGCCACATCCACCTGCTGATTGATAAAGGACAGCTGCACACTGATGGAAGAATCAAAGTAATTTAAGAAATCACAGTAATTTTCAAATATCGTGGTCTTATCCTCATTTAAAGCAAGCTGATAGTTGATGTCATAAAACTGAATCGTCTTGGAGAAAAAGGTCTTTGTCACCTGGCAGATACCATCCTGCAGCATCCGAATATACGGAATACTCTGCTGTGCAGTTGTAGGAATGTTTTTCTGTTTCCTACGATCCCGTTCCTGCTTCTTTCTACGCTTTTCCTGTTCTCTTTCTTTTCTGCTTTTTTTGTTTCTTCTTTCCTGACGGTTTCTTTTTTCCGCCAGGGACAGACGCTCCTGCTGAGTCTCCTGCTTTGTCTTTTTTGCCATCCGGCACACCCTCCTTTTTCACAAGGGTGGAAATCTCCTGATAAAAATTTTCTGTCTTATATGGTCTTACTGCCGGACAGATAAACTTCTGTCGAATGATATTTGCCACCACTTTTTCAAATGGAAGACCGTCTTTTTCATACATTGCCATGAAGAAAAACGGAAGCATGATCGTTACCATCAGGATGGCTGCGATACTGGAACCGATTGGTTTTCTCATGACCAGATAAAACGGAATTCCCACAACTGCGGCAAGTGAAAAGAAAATCAGCTGCCGCTTTGTCAGATTTAACGCTACTTTTGTTTTGACCTTGGTAAGGTCTTTTGGTACTGGTACATACGCCATGGTATGCGCTCCTTTCCTGCCCGTTAGTGGGCATTAAATATTGATTTGCTAAGGCTTCCGGTCTTGAATAATGAAAATGCAAGAATCACGGTATAAGCCGCTACTGAAAACATTGCTGCATGAAGGTCACTGGATATGGTCATTGCATTTACTAAAACTGCATAAATTCCCACACAGACCATCATGAAGAATCCCTGAAATGCCAGTGCGAACAAGCCTTTTAAATAGTTGTTTCCGATATTGCCCCATTCCTTATTGGTCATGGTGGCAAACGGAATTGGTGCTATGGAAGTATAAAGGTAAATTTCTATCATTCTTCCGAACAAGATTACCGTAATGATAATTGACAGAATGTGCATGGTAACACTGATCAACATCGTTTCCATGGATAGCAGGAACAAATCCCCTAACTCCATATCCTCCAGGGCATCCACAATCCGTGTAATTGCTTCTGTTGCATCCACCGCAGTGTTTCCTGATATCACCCCTGCGGCATTGTTGACCACATGCTGGCCAACATCAAAGACCGCCATCGTGATATTGAACGTATTTGTCACCAGATAAATGGCTACATACGCTTTGAAGATCCAGAGGAAAATGTTATAAGTCTCAAATTCATGGAAATTGTTTTTCTGTGTTACCATCGTGATCAATTCATAGCACAGGACAAAGGTGATGATTAGTCCCGCAATGGGGACAATCACCGTTTGGGATATATTCTGAATCAGATTAAAAATCCCTGCATTCCATCCCTGCGGTGTCTGTCCCACCTGCCCGGCTATGGTTCCCACCTGCTCATTGACAGACGTGAACATGTTATCCAAACTTGACTTGATAAGCCCGATCAGGATATCCTTTATCGCTTCCGTAATTCTCTCAATGATGGTGTTCATCTACCACTCCTCTTAAGAGAACAATGTTGCCAGCTGTGGAATCAGGGTAGTTCCCAGCAGCATGATTCCGGCACCAGCCATCAGCTGTTTGATGCCCTGGCTCTTAGCGCCGGGATTGTCATTTCCATATCCTTCCAGAAGGTTTACGACACCCCACACGCCAAGACCTGCACCGATTGCGACTACAAGAGTTTTTAAAGTTGTAATTGCACTGCTAAAAAACGCCATATACATTCACCAAAACTGACTTTTTTCAGGTGTTTACGGGAATGAAAAAACACCGACTAAAAAGCCGGCGCACCTAATGTCAGTTATTCCTTTCCTCATTATTTTTCGTTCATTCCCAAGGTTACTCCGACAGCTCCACCTGAATTACCTCCACCTCTTCTTCGGGTTTCGGTGTGTACTGCGGATTTAACTCTTTTTCTACTTTGTATCGGTTTTTCTCATTTTCATCTGCAAGAAACCGATAATTTTTGTGTTTCGTGATATCATATTTGTCCGAGAAAAATGGTCTGGCACCACGGATCTGCAGGATACATTTTCCTCCATCCATGACTGCAATCTCATCTTCTGTCATCAGCTGTTTGCCTGTTTTCTGGTAATTCAATCCAAAAGACTTCTGATTACTCCTCGTCTCCGAAGTGTTATACAGGTCAATGGTTTCCTTACCCAGAAGCTCACTCATTTCCTTTAATGTGGTCTTCTCTTTCCCACCAAGGAATAAAGTCGTATCACAGTTGCCCAGAATGGTATCTGCACTATCCTTATACATTGCCTTTAACTGACTCTGTGACTGCAAAATAATAGAAGCAGAGATTTCCCTGCTTCGGATAGTTGCGATCAGCTTGTCAAACTGAGGAATTTGTCCGATGTTGGCAAACTCATCAGCGATGACACGCACATGCACCGGAAGTCTTCCACCATATACATCGTCTGCCTTATCGCAAAGCAGATTGAAAAGCTGTGACTGCAGCATCGCAATCACAAAGTTGAAGGTTGTATCTGTATCGGACATAATCAGAAACAAGGCTGTTTTCCTGTCACCGATCTTATCCAGTTCCATTTCATCGTAAGACATGATCTCACGAAGCTCTGCGATATCAAATGGGGCAAGTCTGGCACCACAGGAAATCAAAATCGACTTCGCCGTTTTGCCGGCGGCCATTTTGTATTTTTTATACTGTCTGACCGCAAAGTGCTGCGGATCTCTTTCTTCCAGTTCCTGGAACATCATATCCACTGGATTCTGGTAAGTTTCATCCTCTTCACGGGTTTCGCTTTCATTCAAAAGATCCAGAAGAGTATTCAGATTCTTTTCCTCTTCATCACCTTCATACCAGATAAAAGCAATCAGTGCTGTATACAGCAATTTCTCTGCTTTCACCCAAAAATCTTCGGAAGCTTTTTCCCCTTCGCCTTTGGTATTTACAATGATTGTTGTCACCAGCTTCAGGATATCTTTTTCAGACCGTATATAAGCAAACGGATTGTAATGAAGGGATTTGGAAAAGTTAATGGTATTCAGAACCTTAATCACATAAGGCTCATGCACCACTTTTCCGGATTTATCTTTGATGACATTTTCATCTTTATCCCTCTTCGGTGGTCCTTTTGTCAACATCTTTCCGCACTCCTCGATCAGAGTGCCCTTCGGATCTGTAATGACCATGGAACAGTTCATCTGCATGACCGATGGTTTTACGAAAAAACGTGTCTTACCGGAACCACTGCCGCCGATAACTACAATATTTTTATTTCTTGCATATTTCGGTTGCTTCGGTCTGCTCTCCATCGTCAGTGCTTCTGTTGCTGTCAGTGGAATGTTCATCCATGGAGCATCTGACATATAAGGCTTGATATCCTCTGCAGTTCCCCATCTGGCTGAACCATACTCGATTCCTTTCCGGAGTTTCTTTGCATCTGACTGTTTCTGCCAAACCAATAGTTTCAAAATAACTGCGACAGTAACTCCAACCAATAGGTCTCTCAGGTCAAAACTTAGCAGAATTCCTGTAAAGATCCGATCTGCATGTTCCATCGCATATAACAGTTTGTTCCCTATATCTTCTCCGGGACTTCTCCTGTATAAGCAGGAGGCCCGGTCCGCATAAAAAGCGGTCAGAACATAGGGAAGATTCGTAAGAACCAGTTTCTTTTTATCCAGGGCGGACAGCCTGACCCCAGCCTTATTCTTCCACTTCTGCATCAACTTATTGCCGTGTTGTTTCATCATCGGCTCTGCTCCTGATGCCGGTTCTTTACTTTGTCCTTCGTCTTCTTTGGCATCATTGCCCGGTAAGCTGCAAGACGCTTATGAATGGAAGGCTTATTCGCTTTTTGAATCTGTTTCTGGGAAAACTCACGGAAAGCAGCATTGAGGGCATCCTGATCACGTCCCTTGAAAAATACCAGATAAACCGGAGGCTCTTTGCTCTTGTCTTTTTTCAAAGCATAATTGATCCCGTATTTTCTGGCATACCGTTCAAAGGACTTGATATTTTTGTCCGTGATCTCGATATTGACCATCCCGGCATTCTGTTTTGCCAGCTCTTTTACCGTGACCTTTCCCTGTTTCGGCTGATTTTTCTGTGCTTTCTTCTCTACTGATTTCTGCTTCTGATGACGCAGATACGCAACAAGAACCTTTTTCAACAGGTCTGCTGTAATCTTAGTTGCCCGAATACAGAACGTGACCGTTTTCTGAGTTACCTCTTCCTGCATGACTTTTCCCTCCTTTCAGCGATTCAACTGCTGTCCAGATCTGTAATCATGGCAATCACCCCCTTTAATGAAAAAAGACAGATTAACCGGTAATCAGGTTCTGCACCTGTACGAGTTTTTCTGTCCCTTCTTCTTTTCTCTTATCTTCTCCACCACAATAGATGGGAACACACATTTCAAGTATTCTGCTATAAATACGCTGATGAGCAGTATCTAAATCTGTAGATTTCATTTCATTCAGTCCCAGATTCGTTGTTACGATCAGCGGAAGCATTTTACAATAACGGCTGTCTATCACATTATAGACCTGCTCCAAAGCAAACTCGGAATTTCGTTCTATTCCCAAGTCATCAATAATCAGCAGCGGATAATCCACAAGATTTTGTATAATCTGGTTCTTATCTGCCTGATAGCAGGTCATTTCGTTTAAAATCCTGGAAAAATTCGTCATCATGACACGTTCTCCCTGTTCCAAAAGTGCATTTGCAATACAGCCTGCAAAGAAACTTTTCCCGGTTCCAACTGGTCCCATCAGAAGCAGTCCTACATTTTTTCTCTTCATATCTGTCCAGTTTTCTACATACTGCCTGGCGATTAGTATCTTCTGGTTGCTTCCATTGTCTTTTTCAAATTTCCATTCCCAGAATCTTCTTTCCCGAAGTCCGACGGATTTTCTCTGATAAAGCTGCCGCTGTGCTTCTTCCCACTGCATCTTCTCATCTAGTTCCTGCCTGGCTTTTACCTCGCATTCGCACAAACAGGACACTACATGCTCAAATCCCATCAGACTGACCTTCATCTGTTTTCTTTTTCTACAGATACCACAATGAAGGCACCCATCTTCGTCCACATAATCTTCAACCACTTTATTTTTCATTAAAGGCTTTCTCCTTCCTGAAATTCATATTTATCCATTCCTGCCCTGGCTCCATCTCGTTCTGCCCAAAGACAGATTGTTGCAAAATGGTTCTGATATTCTTTTCCACTGGATTTCATATAAACAGAAAGATGATCAATCCGTTTCTGGTAATCCCATGGAAATAGCGTCATCAGCTCCTGCAGTTCAGCTTCCGACAGAACAACATTTTTAAATCTACCATACTGACTGAATTTTTCTTCCAGAGCGGGAGTATTGCCCTTACTCTTATCAGTATGATTCTTTTCAGTCTTATTTATCTTAGTATTACTTCCATCCAGATTCTTGCAGTCCGGACTTCTATTTTTTTGCGTTCCGGACTTCCAGTTTCTTGCAATCCGGATTTCCAATTCTTTGCAGTCTGGATTTCCAGTTTCTGGCGTTCCAGAAGCAAAGTATCTTACTGGCTTTCCTCTGCTCCGTTTCACAAAATTTTTCACGTATATGACAGAAGGACGATTATTCCCCTGCCGATACCGTTCGATCAATCCAATGCCATGCACACTGTCAAGCTCATAAAGAAGCTTTGTCACTGTCGTATGCGACATTCGCAACAGCTCCTGTAATTCTGCGATTGTGTAAATGATATAGACATAACCATCACTGTCAATCCAGCCATTTTTCTTGGATAGGCTGATTCGATCAAGCAGAATTCCGTAAAGGAGCTTTGCGTCTGTGGACAGGCTTGCAAACTCTTTTTCTGTGAACAGAGCTTTTGGTATCCGAAAGAAAGAAAACTGGTCAGATTCTTCTGCTCTGAAATATTCAAAATCTGCCATAGCTTATTTCCTATTCTTCCTTATTATTAAAATCACACCCTGCTGCACTGCCTGTTCCATGACACATCTCATTAAACACAAAATTGAAGCACATCATTAACTCACTCAGATAATAATTCCTTGCTTCTTTATTGCAGGCATACATATCCTCGATATAAACCTCCTCGTTTCCATTCATTCGTGCGATCGTTTCCAGAACTTTCATAAATTTCTTATTAGAGCAGCACTCATACTGTTCATTTACATATTTCTGAATTTCTAGCACACGTTCAGGCTTTCCATCAAATACAGATAACACGCCAAATGCCAGATCCATACCAAACTCATAGCCATCGGCTTCTATGGCATCAATATCAAGATTACCTTCTTCATCGTAATAGCCCCGCTCTTCCATAGGAGTCAGTGGTGTCTCATATTCATCCAGATATCCCATATCCGCAATTGTTTCCAGAATATCTCTGGATGCTGCCACCATCTTGTCCATGATAATTTCTCTTTCTTCCAGTGGCATATTTGCCATAATTCTGTCTAATGTCATCATTGATTCTTCCTCCATCTCATTTTCATAAATATCGTTGATATAAAAGTGGTTCGCTTTTCCATTATTCGGAATAATACGCACCAGCTTTCCAACCTGAACCAGTTCCTGTACAGCCTGATCTACTCCATATCGGGTCATATTCAGATTTTTCTTCATTTCACTTTTCGGATAGACAACAAACAGATCTCCATTATGATCTACCCAGCCATTCTGTACCGCAAATTTCAAACGATCCAGAAATAAGCTGTATAAAATCTTTGCTGTATTTGACAGATTTTTGTATTTTTCCATCTGGAACAGCACCTTTGGCACCTGCAGACAATCTACCGGCATATACTCCATCTTATTCATTGATTGTTTCCTCCTTCTGTTTGTACAGCACTTCGGCTGAATTAATATTGATTTCCAACATCCCTACAAATACCTGATAGTACAGAAGGCATATCTGTTCATCCTCTCTTGCCAGATACAATCCTTCCAGTTCATCGGACGGATGTTTCATTCCATATACTGCCTGACAGATATCATGGATTTTCTCACATTCCACACTTCTAAGATGCAGCTCCAAGGTGTGGTTAAATCTCTGCCAGTCTTCCAGTTTCTGATTTACTGACATCATGCACTGGAACAGTTCCGCTGCTTCACATGCTGCTGACAGCACTACATTTTTGTTATTGATACTTCCATCGGCATTTTTCATATGCCCTACCATATACGCCTGATTTACTGAAACCATCTTTTATCCTCCTCTATCTAAACGGCATTTCTTCTTCCATGCCCTCTGGGATCTCTAAGAACCCTTCCGCATCTTCTGGGAATGGTGGTCTGTCAACCATTTTTGCACCTGCGAATTCAATCCGGTTTGCATACACTTCGGTGGTATAGATCTTTTTCCCGGTATCCTTATCTTCATAATTACCTGTGACAATCTCGCCTTCCACCATGACCTTCGTTCCCTGCATCAGATAATCTCTGGCAAATTCTGCTTTCTTTGCAAAAGCCTTTACCGGAATGAAACTGACTTCATCAGAATAATTTCTTCTGACTGCCAGAACAAACTTGGCAATCTTATGAAGTCCTTTTTCATTCTCCACTTCATTGTATCCAGGATTTCTTACCAATCTCCCGGAAATAATTGTTGTATTCATTGGCTTAACCCTCCTATACTTTCATTGATTTGTAACAGATACCGATACATGGACCACATTTTCCATAGGCACATCCGTAACATTCATCTTTTTCCAACTCTTCCTGCTTCATTTCATCGGCAAACATTCCTAACAGCGTTGTGTAAATCTTTTTCATTGCCAGGAACTTCTCTTCTGCTTTTTCCATCTTCTCTTTGTAAAATGGAATCAATCTACGAAGAATCGGATGGAAACGCTCATTCTCATCATCCCAGGCACAATTTTTCATCATACAGCGTGGCTGTTTCTCATAACTTCCAAGATAATACGGACAAAACGTACAACCTCTTTCTTTGATAATCTCAGGTGAAATTACCGGCATCTGACTTTTGATTTCTTTTGTTACATGCTTGCTTTCAATGCGTTCTCTCATAATAAAATCCTCCAAACTAATATTTGCAAAAGGGATTTACCCTGAATTGCCTGTTTTTAGGCACAAAAAAAGAGGCAGACTTACGATTTTTGTTTTCGCAAGCCTGCCTCTTATCAAACTAATCTTCTATTTTCCAATGATATACCGTATAAAAACGTATATCGCTCTGATCACATACACTGGAATCATGATACTTCCGATCAATGCTCCAATGATGACACTTAATGCAGCCATACCAAGTGTTGCTGTGGTATCCATTCCCCTTGGGATTAGAATCAGCCGCATTTTATGTATTCCAAATGGTAATCCAGCAATAAATATCCACCAGAACCAATCCGTCTGTCCGCTGACTTTCATAATTGTTTTTGTCATCCAAAACCAGAATACCATAAATGCCAGCGGCAGAATTGATTTTTTAATTACATCTTCAATCGTCACCTTTTTTCTCCTTCTGTCTGATTCCTTCCGTCACCTCCCGATTGAGGTTTGCCAATATTTCTCTAACCACAGGAGAATCCAATCGAAAGGTTTCCAGATCTTTCTCCGTAAGCTCCCTTCCGTTCGCATCATATCTTCGTACATTTTTTAAAGCCATACTTTCACTTTCTTCCTGCTGATAATCTTAATGTTTTCAACAAATGTTTAAACTTCTCTCTTTTTATCCGTTTAACACGTATCTTTTCTATCTTTTTCAGATAAACTTGTATTCTACTTGCCATATCTTCATTGCTCATTCTTTACCCTCTCTTTCTGCCCACGATGCTAGAAGCATAAATATAATTTCTTCCATCTGAGTCTTTGTATATGTCTCTGGAAAATATTGTTTCAATTTCTTCGCCGGAATCTGCACCTGAACTTTTTCAGTACTTTCATTCATGCAAATCTGATCAATCTCTGAATACGTCAACATCCGCTCTTTTGAAATCTGTTTCAATTCCTTTGCCTGCTTCATGGACGGTACCATATTGTGATTACTCATATACTGAAATAATATCTGCTGCTCTTCAGTTCTCAAATAAGAAAGTTCAACAGCTGTGTTAAAGGGAAGCTTCTTCTCGTCTGCCAAATCTAATAGCTCTGCTATTAACTCTGTCAAATGAATATATCGAAGAATCTGTCTGGAACTATCTCCTGTATTCTGACTGACTTCTTCTGCCGCCAACTTCTTGCCAACTTGGCAAGAAGTTAAATCGGATCTCTTACCCTGTCGTTTCAATGCCTCATATTTCATTTTATAAGCAAAAGCTTTTTCACTGATTAAGAGTTCTTCTCTTTGAATATTGGAATCTACCATAATCACCGTTGATTCATCATCCGTAAGATCTTTGATGATAACCGGCATTTTCTCTAGTCCAGCAAGTTCACATGCTCGTTTTCGCCGATGACCAGCTACCAGCTCATAACCACCGGATTCTCTCAAACGCACAATACCAGGAACCAACACGCCATATTGTGTAATACTTTCTGCTAATTCTTCCATTTTCTTATCATCTCTTACTTGAAACGGGTGATTCGTAAATGGATGAAGACTTCCTATTGCTATCTCACTAATTCCATTGATTGACTCTTCGTTTGTTCCAAACAATGCATCAAGCGGCTGTAAGGAAACGGGAGTTGCTCTTTTTTTAGATGGCATCTTTCAGCACCTCCTCCGTCACTCTCCTATAAGCTTCTGTAGCTTTACCTTTCGGATCATAAGAGAAAATACTCTGTCCTTCTCTGACTGCTTCCTTCATTCTTACAGAAAATGGAATATAATTATCGAAGATATGAATTTGACTTCCATATACATTTCTGAGAAGTTCCATATTATTCCTGGCATCATTCGTATGAGCATCGACCATCGTAAATAGAATTCCACCGACTTGCAACTTCGGATTGATTTGCTTACGGACCTTACCGATTGTTTTTAATAACTGCTGCAATCCTTTGATTGGCAGGTAAGACGCTTCAACCGGAATTAGTACTTCATCTGATGCAGCCAGTGCATTGATTGTGATCATTCCCAATGATGGCATACAATCAATGATAATTGCATCATATTGATCCTTGATACCATATAAAATCTGTTTCAATACATATTCCCTGCTCATTGCATTTACCAACTGTACTTCCGTACCTGCCAGTCCAATGTTAGAACAGATAATGTCTATTCCTTCTGCCTGATGCCTGATATAACAGTCTGAAGGAATATCTTCATCTTTCATTACTGTATCCATAAGAGCTGTAAGTGTTTCATTACTTTCATCACAATCACGATATCCAAATCCTGCGGATACATCAGACTGTGGATCGGCATCAACGATTAACACTTTCATATTCTTTTGTGCTAATCCTACTGCTAAATTAGCTGTACATGCTGATTTTCCCGTTCCCCCTTTTTGGTTTACAATAGAAATTACTTTTGCCATAATCTTTCCCTTCTTTCTTGTTAAATAAAAAGACTGAATCAGACAGCTGAGATATAAATCTCATGCGAGCTAATTCAGTCCAAAATATATTTTTATTCAATTATCACCACTTTCGTGGTATAGTAAATACATCTCAGCAGAGTTCTGAAATTCTATTACTTCTGTACTGTGTTATTTATAAAAGAGAGGCCTTTCCTTCATAAATTCGTTGATTGGTTACGAAATTTATTTAGGACTAAATCGCTAGAGCCCTTGTATTATAAGGGGTTCTGCCTTGTGTCATTATAATAACACAAGCACCCCCATTTAAGATATTCATCATCGGTACAGGCATCTGTCTGGTATGGCAGCCGCCAAGATACTGATATAAAGGAACGCGGAGAGCTGCTGCTGCCGCCCTTGCTACTGCCAGGGATACTCCCAGTGCCGCATTTGCCCCTACATTACTTTTATTGTCTGTGCCGTCTGTTTCTATGATTTTTTTATCAATATAGGACTGATCCAGAGCATTTTCTCCAAGAATTGCTTCTGCCAGCTTTGTATTTACATTCTCCACTGCTTTGCGGACACCAAGTCCGGTGTAGCAGCCTTTTTCTCCGTCACGAAGCTCCACTGCCTCGAACTTTCCTGTGGAAGCTCCCGAAGGGACGATTGCCCTTCCCGTATATCCATTTATCCCGATCACACCTTCTCCTACTGTTACTTCTACTTCCACTGTAGGATTTCCTCTGGAATCAAGTACCTGTCTTGCATGAACCCTTCTCACAGGCAGATAACGTAACATATTAGAACCTCCTGATCATTTTAATAAACCGGTAACTGTTCCATATTTTCACAGTTACAGTTAAACCTCAAGTCAAAATACGTCACTGAGAACGGCGTGAACAGTAACGTAATCTGTCTCTTATACACATCTCCGAGCCCACGAGACCGAGGCTGATCTCGT